>Ga0206902_10088_pt1 | contig 26201 bp, 25 predicted proteins | sample Alteio_BWOrgHeat_44_FD_153242 | JGI IMG/M metagenome (GOLD analysis project Ga0206902, IMG submission 153242) | Enriched cells from forest soil in Barre Woods Harvard Forest LTER site, Petersham, Massachusetts, United States -... | ecosystem: Environmental > Terrestrial > Soil > Temperate forest >... | reverse complement strand
ATAGAGTATAACTTTTTTCATGCGGTCATCTTTTGTAATTATGTTTAGCTTTATTTGCGGCGAGCCTACGACAAGCGCTCCATTTGTTTTTTCTGCAAGGCCTGCGGCGCGATCAGCTGAATTGATAACCAAAAGCCAGGCTCAAAATTAAACTTTAATCACCGAAAATAGTAAACAAAATAAAGGCGCCATTGGTTAATTTTGCATACTATAAATATTTAACAAATAATTGAGCATGACCAAAGAAAGCGTATTAGAAGCGTTGAGCAATGTACAGGAACCGGACCTGGGAAAAGACATCGTTACGCTCAATATGGTAAGGGATATTGACATTGATGGGAACTACGTTTCATTCACCGTGGTGCTCACCACACCGGCCTGTCCCTTAAAAGATTTAATCAAGCATGCCTGTGTCAACGCGATAAAATTAATCCTCAATAAAGATGCGGTGGTCAATGTGAAATTTATTTCCAACACAACAACCACGCGCAAGGATGGCCAGGCGGTATTGCCAAAAGTAAAAAACATCATTGCCGTAGTGAGTGGCAAAGGTGGCGTCGGAAAAAGTACCGTTGCCGCCAATTTTGCATTGGCCCTGGCGCAAGACGGCGCTTCGGTTGGATTGATGGATGCGGATATTTACGGGCCGAGTCTGCCGATCATGTTTGGTCTGCGCGGGGAACGTCCGAAGATGACGGACGTTAACGGCAAAGGGATGATCGTTCCGATAAGAAAATACGGCATAGAACTGATGAGCATCGGATTGCTGGTCGACGAAAAAAGTGCGGTGGTATGGAGAGGACCCATGGTGAGCACAGCGATAAAACAATTTGTTTCGGATGTATACTGGGGGGAATTGGATTATCTTGTCATTGACATGCCACCGGGTACGGGCGATATCCATTTAACGCTCATACAAACGGTGCCGGTGACGGGGGTGATCATCGTCACTACGCCGCAGGATGTGGCGCTGGCGGACGCAAAAAAAGGAATCACCATGTTCAGCCTCGCCCAATTGAAAGTTCCGCTGGTAGGGCTGGTAGAGAATATGAGTTATTTCACACCCGCAGAGCTGCCGGAAAACCGGTATTATATTTTTGGCAAGGAAGGTGGCAAGAAGCTGGCGGATGAATATGACATCACTTTTTTGGGTCAGATTCCCCTGGTGCAATCAATCCGCGAGGGAGGCGATGCCGGGATTCCTGCCATGATCGGCGATGATGCGCTGACTAAAAATGCCTTTGAAGAATTTGCAGGCAACGCGGTACGCAGCATTTCGATGATCAACGCCAGGATCAATGCGCCGAAAGTCGAAGCTGTCCTATAAGTTTGAAACGATCTCCCTGACAACTAACCCGGATACTCTGCTATGTATAATATTCCCTATTTCAAGGCAAACGATGAAAAAGAAGTGATGGACTTCATGCACCATCATCCATTTATCATTTTGTGCGGGGCTGACAAGAACGGTCTTCCGGCTGCCACGCATGTACCGGTGTTGTTGGAGCAAAGAGGCGATGCGTTGTTCCTGCAGGCGCACATCATGAAAAAACAGGTGCACCACAAAGCGTTTGAAGAAAACCCGAATGTACTCGCGATATTTTACGGAGCCCATACCTATGTCAGCGCAAGCTGGTATGAAAATAAAAAAACAGCCAGCACCTGGAATTACCAGGCGGTACATGCCTATGGCAAACTGAGGTTTCTGGACCAGGAAGGATTGCTGGCCGTTTTGACCAAGCTGACCGAGAAATTTGAAAACGATCCGCATTCTCCTTCTCTGGTGCAACGATTGGATAAGGATTATGTTGATAAACTGATGCAGGCCATCATTGCTTTTGAAATTGAAGTAACTCAGGTAGAGCATGTGTTCAAATTGAGTCAGAACCGTGATGAAAAAAGTTACCACAATATTATTGAGCAATTACAGACCAAAGATGAAGACGCCCGGGCGGTTGCCAAGACCATGGCTGATCGCGGTTACACCGGAAATAATGAGAATAATTCCATTTCCTGATTCTTCGCATTCATATTCCTGTTCTTTGTTTGATCTCTCATATTTACCTTTCTTTGCAAAAACTTATTGATGACCCGCAATCAACTGGTGCAGCATATCCGGAACAAACAATCTTATCTCTGTGTCGGACTAGACAGTGATATCACCAGGATCCCCAAACACCTGCTCTCCTATGTTGACCCGGTATTTGAATTCAACAGAAGAATAATTGATGCCACCAAAGACTATTGCGTCGCCTATAAAATCAATACTGCTTTTTACGAAGCCCTGGGTCTGATGGGTTGGGAAGCGCTGGAGAAGACAGTTGACTATATCCCGTCCACCCACTTTACCATCGCCGACGCCAAACGGGGAGACATTGGCAACACGTCAGCGCAATATGCGAAAGCATTTTTTGAAACCCTGAATTGCGATGCCATTACAGTAGCTCCTTACATGGGCGAAGACAGCATCAGGCCCTTTCTGGAATATGAAAACAAATGGACGATTGTTTTGGGGTTGACATCAAACGCAGGCGCCAAAGATTTTGAATTGCAACCAGCCGGAGATGAATTGTTGTACGAAAAGGTTTTGTCCACAGTCTCCCGGTGGGGAACAACCGAAAACATGATGTTTGTGGTGGGTGCTACCAGGACAAGCCAGTTCAGGAAAATACGAGCGCTTACCCCCGGGCATTTTTATCTCGTTCCGGGCGTAGGTACACAGGGAGGAAGCCTGAAAGAAGTTTCCGAATCGGCCATGACAGCGGATTGTGGGATATTGGTGAACGTTAGCCGGGATATTATCTTCTCTTCCGATACAGAAGATTTTGTTCAATCTGCCGCCGACAAAGCCGCCCGATACCAGCAGGAAATGGCTCCCTTTATCCCCTAAGGGTAATCGCTTAGACCTCTGAATATCCTATTGCGGGCCTGAGAAGGGATCAAAAAAAACACTATTATTGCGCCTAACCACAAACTGCTTGCCGATGAAACACCTGCTTGCTATTGCATTACTCCTATGCGTGTCCGTTAGGATTTCCGCCCAAACTCCATTCGTTCCAGGTTACCTGGTAAAAAATAACGGTGATACGCTTCACGGCTATCTGCAAAAACAAACCTCGACGGATCTATTGTTCAGCCTGGCATTTAAACCGGATAACATCAATGCTCCCTCCCAATCGATAAGCCCGGGTGACATCAGGTTGTTCAAATACCTGACGGGAAATTTTTACGCGCCGATTACATTTATCAATACCTATGACGGCACCTCCGTTTCGCAGACTGGCTTTGCTTTACAACTCGTTACCGGCGCGTATAGCCTGTATGCTTACACCGCAGGTGATAAAACTTTTTTCGTAATTATCAATAACGGGAGTTCTTACTTGTTGTACAACACCGATTACAATACGGATGGCAGCGTGAACAAAGAGGGCAATTATGTGTCGCGGCTTGGCGTAATCGCCAGCAGCTGTGCCAACAACCATTTGGTTCCGGAGCTTGTCGGCTTTACCGCAAAAGACATGTCGGCATTCATATTTGCCGTCAACAAGTGTATTGCACCCAATACAGCATATTCCGCATACGTTCAATCTCCCAACACCTCCGTGCAAGCTTCGATCTATGCAGGCGGCCTGATCGTGGGCAGCCACGAAAGTCAATTCACGGCAGATGCGGCCCTCCGATTAACGCTTCCAAAAATGCCGAAAAATTTATACTTAGACATTGGCATCCATTTTTCTTATACCGGCAAACTGAAAAAAATACCCGATTACGCCAACACTACGTATACCATGACGATACAAGACTACATTTTCTGTTTTCCGATGACCCTCCAGTACACGTTTACGAGCGGCCGGATCCGGCCATATATTGTAGGAGGCATAGGCCTGACTTACCTCCATGAACATACACTTAACCCCGATAACAACTTTTTGAAGTTTGTGGTGCCTGGTATTGGTGAAGCGGGAATAGAAGGTCATATCACGGATAATTTTTTCATCAAAGCAGCCTGGCGGTATGAACTCCTGGCGCAATATCCATCGGTAGGTCTTGGCTATAGTTTTTGAGTGGAATAATGCGCATGCCGGGATAATTTTCTGGTTTTCATTTAACAGGATCCACGGGGATGGTTGCCCCTTTTGGTTCGGTTTTTGTTTTGTGTACGCCATAAATCCGGCTTATGAAACCACTAAAGCTTCTTCTGACAGCTTGTTGTCTTTCCTTCATTGTGTACTCCTGTAAAAAAGACACGGGTTCTGCTGTCATCAATCCAAAAACACCGGGAGATACCACATCGACGGCCGCGACGCCCGCCGACAGCAGCCAGGCAAAGATGCTGCAACTGGTCAATGCTGCACGTGCCAAAGGATGCACCTGCGGGACAACCGCAATGCCTCCGGTGAATCCCCTGGTATGGAATACTATTTTGGCTCAGGTTGCGCTGGCGCATAGCAAGGACATGAATGACAACAATTATTTCAGTCATACGGGGCTTGATGGCTCAACACCCGGCGACAGACTCACCGCTGCCGGATATATATGGACATCCTACGGAGAAAACATCGCAGAAGGTTATTCGGACGTGTCATCGGTGATGACCGGCTGGCTGCAGAGTGAAGGCCATTGTAAAAATATAATGGATGCGGGCTTTAAAGAAATGGGATCCGGTAGCGACGGAGCATACTGGACACAGGATTTCGGAAGCCGGTGATGTCAGGAAGAACTTCTATCAGGCGAGAAATCGTGCTCACTTTTTGCAATGACTAAAGTAGCCACGCCGTTTCCGATGATGTTGGTAATGGCCCTGGCTTCGCTCATGAATTTATCAATCGCCAGCAGGAATGCGAGCCCTTCGACCGGAATCTTCTGGATGGCTGTTAATGTTGACGCCAGCACCACAAAGCCGCTGCCGGTGACGCCTGCGGCACCTTTGGAAGTGACCATCAGGATTCCGAGAATAGAGACCATTTCTCCTGCGGACAGATCGACGTTATAGAGTTGCGCCAGGAATATGGTTGACATCGACAGGTAAATGGAAGTGCCATCCAGATTGAAGGAATACCCGGTCGGCACCACAAGGCCTACAACAGGTTTGCTGCAGCCCATCTGCTCCAGCTTATTCATCAATGAGGGCAACGCCGCTTCGGATGACGATGTACCCAGAACAATCAGTATTTCTTCTTTTATCTTTTTTATATAGCTCCAAATGCTGAGTTGATAATAGCGCAGTATAGACCCCAGAACGATAAAAATAAAAACAGCCATGGTACAGTATACCGTGCCCATCAATTTGGCCAGGGGCAGGAGCGTTTTAATACCGTACTTGCCAATGGTAAAAGCCATGCCCCCAAAGGCTCCGACTGGCGCAAGGTACATGACATACTTGAGCAGTCTAAATACAAATTTGGTGACCAGATCGAGGAAGGTGACAATTTTCTCTTTTCGATGAACCAGGCTCAGAATGATTCCGGTAATGATGGCCGCAACCAGCACCTGCAGCACGAGGTTGGAGAGAAAAAATTGTTTCCAGTCTATGCCATGACTGGCCTGCCGGGTATATTTGGACGCATCCTGAATGGGCAATCCGCTTTTTCCAATTTTGCCCGGCTTAATAATCAATGCAAGTACAATTCCAATCGCCAGTGAAATGGTCGTCACGATTTCAAAATAAAACAGGGACTTCACTCCGATCCTCCCAACTTTCTTGAGATCGCTCATGCCGCTGATGCCCGAAACGATGGTCAAAAAAATAATGGGAGGAATAAAAATTTTGATGACGTCCACAAACACTACGCCCAGGGGCTCTGCTTTGACGGCCACCGCCGGAAAAAAATAGCCGAGTCCTATCGCAAGCACCAGGGCTACCAGCACATAAAAGGTTAAGTGCTTAAAAAATCCAGGAATGTTTTTTTTCTCTACCATGCGGACTGGTGCTATTGGTAAAAATGTTGCAGGATTTGATAAAAAGAAAAAACGTCTTCATATGAATTATACAGAGGCGCGGGCGCTACCCTGATTACGCCGGGTTCACGGTAATCCACCACGATGCCCGCCTCGGTCATTTTCCGGTGAACTGCTCTTCCCTCCGTCTTGAAAAATAATGAAAGCTGTGCTCCCCGGCTTTCAGGCGCTGCAGGCGTGATGATTTCAAAATCAGGACTCGCCAGCTCATGCAATAAAAATTCCAGGTACCCTGTCAACCCGACGCTTTTTGCTCTCACCACTTCCATCGTCGTTTGCTCAAATATGTCGAGGGATGCTTTTAGCGCCACCATATTGAAAACCTGGGCCGTGCTTATATTCCAAGCGCCGGCATCCATTTTCGGCAAAAACCCTTTTTTCATTTCAAACCTCGTTTTCTCGTCATTGCCCCACCAGCCGGCCATCCTGTTCCTGTTTGTATCACGGGCATAACGTTCATGAATATACGCACCGCCTACGGCCCCGGGGCCGCCGTTAAGATATTTGTAAGAGCACCACACCGCGAAATCGACATCCCAGTCGTGGAGCTGCAATTCGATATTTCCTGCAGCATGGGCCAGGTCAAAACCGGCGATGGCGCCCGCCTTATGCGCTGCCCCGGTTATCGATTTCATATCATACACCTGACCCGAATAATAATTTATACCGCCAAACAGCACCAGCGCCAGGGAATCTTTATGATAGTCGATGGCTTCCAGGATGTCTTCATCGCGGAGGATTTTTTCGCCGGGACGCGGGGAGATTTCAATGATGGCCTCTTCTGGATTCAATCCGTAAAAGGCTATTTGCGTTTCAATGGCATACTGGTCCGAAGGAAACGCACCGGCTTCCATCATTATTTTAAATTTTTCCTGGGAAGGCCGGTAAAATGACAGTAGCATCAGGTGAAGGTTCACCGTTAGGGTATTCATCACCGTTACTTCGTGTTCCCGGCAGCCGGCGATGCGGGATAACGGTCTGCAGAAATTGTGCTGGTAAAACAACCAGGGATTTTTCGCGTGGAGGTAGCCGCCGATGGCAATATTCTTCCAGTCTTTTAATTCCTGGTCGATGGCGGCAGCAACGCCTTTTGGTTGCAGGCCCAGGGAGTTCCCGCAAAAATAAATAGTGTCTTTGTCATCATGCTGAGGAAAATAAAATGCGTCCCTGAACTTTCTCAGTTTATCTTCTTCGTCCTGTTGCTTCGCAAATTGTACACTGGCATCAAAGTGGGATGGCATCGCGGTTGTTTTGCTGCAAGATAACAGTAAAATAAAAAACACAGCTCGCGAAGGATCTCAATGGCTTTTTACATAAATCTTGCAGAGCCTGTGCCTGCCATTTATTTTCCTCCAAAATTTTTGGATATGCCAAATAGAACTCCCTGTCCGAAGGTGAAAGCAAATGTAGTGTTGGAAGAAGAATATCCCGTATTGTCTTTTTCCGTTAGCGCCGAATATTGAAGGCCGCCAAAGCTGAAATTGAGTCCGAAACCGTTCTTAATATGGATAAAAACCGCGGGGTAGATCTGCATATTATACCCGGAAGACCTGTCATCGGTCGGGTTCGGGCTGAGGGAACTGTGGGAATAACCCGCCTGAAACTGCCCATAAATGCTGAAGATTGATGTAATTGGCTTTGAATACCGGATAAAAGGATCAATGAAATAAGACTTCGTTGCACTGCCGTCCTGGTTATCCTCTGTATAACCAAAGTTTAAACCCACCGTCCAGTTGGCATTGTACTGGTAGCCGGCACCAATATCAATTAAGGAAGTCGTTTCCTTAGAGGGGCCAAAACCGCCCATGGTATTACTGATATTGCTTGAAGCAAACCCAAGGTCTCCATAAAGTAGTATGCTCTTTGTTTGAGCGCTTGTGGCAAAGCAGGCCAATAGGATGGCCATTGATAAGGCAATTTTTTTCATATAGGAGTGAATTTAATGAGCACTAAAATAAATAAACTTTAGCAAAAGTCATAGCAATCAAGATATTTCATCCCTCCAAATATTTGTGGTGGGGCTATTGCCTGGGTGACGTCATTCTTTCAATCGTATTTCTTAGAGAATATAAAAAAAGATAAGTATAACCATTTACAAAATGTGGCAACAATTGTATACTTCTTAGCGACATCCCTTGCCTTTATTCATAGGATAAAGAGGACGACAAATCCCGGTATGCATTGATTTGTTTTTGTAAATCATTTATTTTTTGTTCTGCTGTTGCAATGGCATCTGCTCCAGCCAACCAGCGCTTCGGAGGCACCTTTTCACTTGCAATCTTAATCAATGCAGCCGCTAATTTTGCCGGATCACCGCCTTGTTTCCCATTCATGCTTTTCCAAAACGGTCTAAGTTCTGCATTCTTTGCCGAGTAATCCTCTATTTCGATTTCTGCCCAAATGGTTGAAGAAGGCGCCAATAATCCCGTTCTGAAAAAACCCGGCTCTACAATGGTTGTATTGATGCCAAAAAGTGCAACCTCAGCGGCTAAACATTCCATCCAACCTTCCAAACCAAATTTAGCTGCAGAATAAGCAGCACAATATTCATAACCTACAAGTCCAGCGGTTGACGATATGGAAATAATATGTCCTGAATGATTTTTTCTCATCGTGGGAAGCACACTTCTTACAACATTCATCGCGCCGAACAAACTGGTAGCAAATTGCAGTTCCATTTGTCGGGTACTTAGTTCTTCAAAAAATCCCGCATAGAAATTTCCGGCATTGTTTACCAATACATCAATCGCTGAGAATTTGTCAATGGCAGATTTTACTGCCGCGTCAATTTCTTTGGCGTTTGTTACATCCATTTTAAGAGTCAACAAATTAGAGGATGTTGCTCCTATAGCTTTAATGACTTTATCCAAATCTCTTCCTGTGGCAACAACTTGATAACCTGCTGCAAGAGCTGCTTTGGAAATCTCCAAACCTATTCCGCTGCTTGCTCCCGTTATAAACCAAACATTACTTTTTCCCATGTTTATTTAGATTTTTTTGCATTTTTTATATTAGCATCCTTAGCAGATGCTTTGAATATTTAAGAAATTACTGTTAACGCCAGGTATATCGCCATTCATTGCAGTACGTTTATCTTTTCGTTTCTTTATTTTGCGATGTTTCAAAGGTAACCAAACATTCGATTGAATAAACCTATCGGCTCCGGTTGTCTCTTTTATACTGCATCCAAGAGCACATTTTTCCAATAACTATTCAACTCAGTCATATACCGGTCAAATCCACCATAAGGATAAAATAAAATGCCTGCTGATGAAGCAGGCATTTTGCTGATATTATTTTGACTAAAAAAGTAGAAGTTTTATATGCAGTACATTTTGGTGAACAATAAGGCTAGGACTCGTTGTCGTCATCTTTTTCTTTGCGTTCCTTTCTTTCTTTGCGTTCTTTTTTCTCCGCTTTTTCCTTGTGTTCTGTTTGTTCCTCATTTTCGCTCATGCTCTCATGAGATAAACGCACTTCACCAAAGCTGCTTTTTATTTTAATTTTCGCCTTACCGTCTCCTGCTTTTCCATTGATGTCTTTGTCAAACTTTGGGCCATTGTCATTGTCTTCGTCTTCTTCCTTAAAACTGAAATCTGTCTTATTTTTAAAATCACCGAAATTGGTATGGATATCAAAATTCGCAGACAAATTTTTGGTCACCACCAGGTTAACCGTGGAATACGAATTATTCAAGGATAAATCGGCGAGATTATCAGATAAGCCGAACTGGGCTTCTGAAAATTCAACATTGAGTTTTACCGAACCGCTCACATTCCTGACATGGGATTTGCTATCGAACTTAAAAGTCACTTTACCATTATGTACGTCAGCAATCTCTCCCTTTCCGAACTCAACATCAATTTCATCGACGTTGGAAAGTTTCCCAGCAGTCAAGCCGCCGAATTTGCTGGTTATGTCAGCGCTGCCTTTGAAGTCAGGGATGGTTGTTTTTCCAAACTGGTTGTCAATTTTAAGCGGATTGCCTGATGGCATGTAGACCACGTAGTTGATGTGGAATTCCTGGTTTTTATCTCCATGATGCTTATGATTGCCATTGTCGCTATCATTATCATCATCATCATCGTCACCATCGCCCCGGTTGTTATTGCCTTTGATATTGCCCACAGAGGTCTTAAACCACACCTCACCGCCAGACTGAGATTCCGTAACATTTATCTTGTCAAGAATTTTCTGTGCTTCTTCTTCGGTTTTTGCTTTCGAATACATTTCGACATCCACTTTAAATTCGTTCTTGTCCCAGGTGTTGATCACCACATCGCCGAAGGAATTTTCAATGGAAAGTTTGTCGCTGCTTCCGACATTGTACGATTTACTGATGTTTTTCTTTTTCTCCACCCCATCGTCCGTGCCGGCATAGCTCAATGCCGGTAGGGATAAGACCGCCACGAGTGAGAAAATATTAAGCAGATTTGTAAGCTTGTTCATACGCTGATTTTTTTGAATTGTTAATTTGTTTGATAATGTGTAACTGGTGATTCAATAATTCCATCTGCAGTTGTAAATTCTGAATCATAGCTTCCAGCAGTTGTTCGCGGTTGGGGTTCTTGGGTAATTCATTTTTCAGGGATTGATAGACACTGTCGAGGTGGCTTACATCTCTTGAAAATTGCTTGTATAATAAGGGTTCGTCTTTCTTTATCTTTTTTAGTTCGTCGTGCTTTATCTCCACAATCTTGGCATAATACACCATTTCCTTATCCATGTCGGTGTTCAGGTCAGACGATTTATCCTTTTGAACATCTTTCTGGTTATTCTTGGTATTGTCGGGCTTTGGCGGCACCACGGTAGTCTGCGCCAATTGCTGCTGCGTCGATTTACCAACACTGTCCGGTGCAGGCAAATTATTGGTTGCTTTAGTGGACTCTTTGGCTGCCGGTTTGTTCTGCGCCACCGTAATTGTCGTGTTGGTCGTAAGCGTATTGCTATTAGTCAGAAAATACCAGGCCCCTGCGCCCAGCAGGACAACTACAGAAGCTGCTGCACTCCACTGCATCACAGTAAATCGTACTATGCGCGTTACCGTTTTCTTTTCCGGCTCAAGTTTTTGCTTGATATTATCCCAGATTTGCCTGGCTGGTTCCTCACCATCAAACTCGTCGCGATGGTCATTAATGAATTGTTCTAATTGGCCGCTCATGATAAGCCTCCTTGTTTTATTAAGCTCAATAATTTTTGTTTAGCCCGCATATACTGCGTCCTTACGGTAGCATGTGATACGCGCAAAATTTCCGCTATCTCCTCGTGATCGTACCCTTCAAACAAATACAAACTCAACACCGTTCTGTAACCATTGGGCAGTAATTTCACCGTCCTTTTGACTTCATCCACTTTCAGCTGAATATCTTTTTCATCAAGTCTTTCTTCTTCCGGCATCAGCCCTGCATTTGTTTTTTCGATGTCGATCAAATCCATTTTCCTTTTCCTTAACTGGTTAATGGACTTATTGATCACAATTTTCTTTAGCCAAGCTCCGAATGTAGATTTATATTGAAACGCTTCCAACGATCCAAATGCATCCACAAAAGCCTCCTGCAACACATCCTCCGCGTCCCCTGTATTATTGACTATGCGCAAACTGGTATTGTACATGGCCTTTGAATATTTCTGATAAATCTCCGCAAAGCCCCTCGCGTCACCCTGCTTGCAGCGTTCCACCAGTTCGTCGTGTAGTATTGGCGCAGTTGATTCCAAAAAAGTCTGCATTTTAAGCGTTATATACTATAGAGACACAGGTTTCTGTGCCATGTTGCATCCCAAGGTAAATATTTTTAGCTAGTGAATTACTTGTTAATAAGTGGGTTATAGGGGCGCGGCGGGTGTTTTTGCCCACCCGATTGATGCGTACATGTCAAGGTCCTCCCATGGGAGAAACCCGGAACATTGCCGGCGGAAAGTTTGCACATCCGCAAAGGATTTCCAATACCGTTTTGTCGATTAATTCCTGACCTTTCTTCTTGGTCATTTAACAATTCCACCCCATTGGCGAAGTCTGGATAATTCCGCTGCAGTGACTGACTACTGCCGGCCAGGCTACCTTCTGCCTAAGGCTTGTAGATTTTGAAGTTCCGGATCTGCGACTTGCCGGAAAATATTAACATGGCCACGATGGTCTTGAAGATGATAAAGTATTAATTTTGTCAGCAAAACCTTCCAATGAAAAAATATTTATCCCTCTTGTTTTTGTTTTTCTTTTTTATCGTTTCCTGCAAGAAAAACAGTTCTCCTTACGATTATAATGTCAACACCACGGACCCTTCTGCTTTGCTGATTGGAACATTCCAGGCCGATCTCAATGGCAAAACCGTGAAGTTTGGGGCGAAAACCAGTGCAGATATGTATTTCTACTTTGCCGGCAGTGATAGTTCGGTTGAGATCTATATCCATGGAAGCCTCTATCAATCAGCAGATAGCTTTGAAACGCTTGGTATCAAACTAAATACCACTTTACCATTTGATACAGCAACGTTTTATAGCAATACATCTTTTAACAACAATGGGAACAGCAGCGCAGGGAATTACGCATATGATCTAAGTTATTTGATCTATACCAGGCCCGCTTATGCCTTGAACAGAACATCTGTTTTTAAAGCAACCATAACACACATTGATCAAGCCGATATACAGGGAACCTTCAGTGGGTATGCTCCTCCCTACAATATTACCAATGGAGGTTTCAATCTGCCGATATCTATACCAGCATCAATGTTAAAGTGAGCGTTGGCTCAGCTGTTCAAACACGAGGGACCAATTAAAAAAGCCTGGTGATTGAATATTTGCTTTCCGTTAGTGTATCAAATTTAAACCTGCACCACTGCCCTTCGGTTAGCTTCCATCTTTTTTATCTTATTTTTGTTTTTATTTTAAAACCCACGCATGGCTGCAAAAACAGATAACTTTCAAAGTCCGGATTATGTATGGCTGGATGAATTGCTGACCGATGAACAAAAGCTTGTCCGTGATTCAGTCAGGAATTACGTAAAAAAAGAAATCTCTCCTATAATAGAAGATTATGCGCAGCGCGCTGAATTCCCCCAACAGATTGTAAAGCAACTCGGCGACCTGGGTTGCTTCGGCCCGACCATACCCGAACAGTATGGGGGTGGCGGCCTGGATTATATCAGTTACGGACTCATGATGCAGGAACTGGAACGTGGTGACAGTGGTGTACGTTCAACGGCGTCGGTGCAAGGCTCTCTGGTGATGTTCCCGATTTATGAATATGGCAACGAGGCGCAGCGGACAAAATACCTGCCCAGGCTGGCCAGCGGGGAATGGCTCGGCTGTTTCGGATTGACTGAGCCCAACCACGGCAGCAACCCGGCAGGGATGCTCACCAATTTTAAAGATAACGGCGACGAGTATGTAATTTTAAACGGGAGCAAGATGTGGATCAGCAATGCACCCTTTTCCCAGGTAGCTGTCGTGTGGGCAAAAGACGAACAGGGAGAGATCCGCGGAATAATCGTTGAAAAGGGCATGCCCGGCTTTAGCACACCGACCACCCACAATAAATGGAGCCTTCGCGCTTCTGCGACGGGGGAACTTGTGTTTGATAATGTGAAGGTGCCGAAAGAAAACATTTTGCCGAATGTCAAAGGACTGAAGGGGCCGCTGGGCTGTCTGACCAAAGCCCGCTATGGCATCGCATGGGGGACGATCGGCGCTGCCATGGATTGTTACGATGTCGCCTTGCAGTACAGCAAAGAAAGAGTGCAGTTTGACCGTCCCATCGGCGGTTTTCAATTGCAGCAAAAAAAATTGGCGGAGATGATCACCGAGATTACCAAAGCGCAGTTGCTCAACTGGCGGGTCGGCGTCTTGATGACGGAAGGAAGGGCCACACCGGCACAGGTGTCCATGGCAAAGCGCAATGGTTGCGAAGTAGCCGCTGCCATCGCCCGCGATGCCAGGCAAATTTTAGGGGGCATGGGCATTAGCGGGGAATATCCCATCATGCGCCACCTCATGAATATAGAAAGCGTGATCACCTACGAGGGCACGCATGATGTGCACTTGTTGATCACCGGAATGGATGTAACGGGATTAAACGCATTTAAATGATGAAATAAAACAAGAAATGCCGAGCTGGTTCACCTATCTACTTGCATAATGAAAATATTTCTGATCGGCTTTATGGGTTCCGGAAAAACGCACTGGGGCAGATTGCTGGCTGAAAAACTGAACCTGTCTTTTTTCGATTTGGATTCCGTCATTGCTAAAACGGAAGAGAAGACAATCTCGCAGATCTTTGTAGAAAAAGGAGAAGAATTTTTCCGCTATAAAGAAAAGGAAGTGCTGGAAGAAATCGTCAACGACCATGACAAGTTCATCCTTTCCTGCGGCGGCGGAACGCCTTGTTTTTTTAATAATATTGAATTCATAAAAGACAGCGGCACGGTAATCTGGCTGAATACATCGATTGATGTACTAAAAGAGAGGCTGCTGAAAGAACGCGCCACCAGGCCCCTCATCAAAGCCATTGGCGAAGCCGAACTGAAACACTATATCATTAGGAAGCTCGGTGAAAGAAAAATGTACTATGAACAGGCTGATTTTATTGTCAACGAGGAAACAGCGACCTTGCAGTCAATCCTTGATATGCTGGCTCACTGACTGGATGAATGGAATACAAGGGAAGCCGGTGTTTTACCATTGTAATATTGTTTGGATATGCTTAACCACACTACTTAATGAATAAAAATTTCTTAACGGTTGGCGCGATTTCCGGCTGTTTGTGTGTAATTCTCGGGGCCTTCGCAGCCCACAAATTAAAAGATGTCTTACCTGCAGATGCTGTTAGCGTATTTGATACCGCAGTACGATATCAATTCTATCACACCGTAGCATTATTCATCGTGGCGGTCCTGTATGAAAAATTCCCGAACAAACTCATGAAGTGGGCCGGCAACTGTTTTATCATCGGGGTTATTTTATTTTCCGGTTCCCTGTACGGCCTGACTATTTTGCGCCTCACTGACACCACCGGTTTTGATAAAATCGGCGTCATCACCCCATTTGGAGGAACATTTCTGATTGCAGGCTGGCTCTTGATTTTTTTGGGAGTAAATAAGAAAACCTAAAAACGACTGATTCAAATCATCCGGTCACAATCCTTTTTTTCGTATGGCTTGGGTGAATGGTTTTTTATCCAGTTGGATTTAAATCTGATGGTCGGCAGGAGTGTATTGTGCTATTAAAATGAGCAAAAGTGAAAAAAAATGAATTTATTAAGAAGACCAAACAATTGAACATTCCGGATGCTCTGATTTCGATTGATGGGAGACTGATTGCGTCAGGAATGATCATGACAAGATACCTTGATGAATTTTGGATAGTTTATCATCAGGATGACCATGGACAGCACGATTACGAGGAACGTTTCCGCAGTGAAGAATCTGCCTATGATTATTTATATGAGCTTTTAGAAACAAAACTTGCAAAATATTTTAAATAATATTTTAGGCTTGACTTAAAAATTCAAGAAGTTGCAGCATTCACGTACGCATACGATAAAAACGCAGCCTGCAAAAACTTTTACCTGCAATAGGCGCGGGAAAATCCAGTCAGGTTCAAGAGTTAATGAACCTATAAAAAATCATGGCGGATTTAGCCATTAGCGTACCGATCATTTACACACTTTAAAAAACAAAAAAAGCTGCCCAAAAATATGAGCAGCTTTATATTATTCATCAGTTAGCGAAAGACGCTTAGTCAAATTTCAAATCCAGTCCCAACCCCCTCAACTCATGGATCAATACGTTGAAGGATTCTGGTACACCGGCACGAGGGATATTATCACCTTTCACGATCGCTTCATATGTTTTTGCACGGCCGATAATATCATCAGATTTCAACGTCAGCAATTCCTGCAGGATATTTGATGCGCCATAGGCTTCCAGCGCCCAAACTTCCATTTCACCAAAACGCTGTCCGCCAAACTGCGCTTTACCACCCAGCGGTTGCTGTGTGATCAGGCTGTATGGTCCGATGCTTCTGGCGTGCATCTTGTCATCCACCATGTGATGGAGTTTGATGATATAGATAATGCCTACGGTTGCTTTCTGGTCAAAGCGGTCGCCTGTTTCACCATCATATAGGTAAGTATGACCAAAACTCGGCAAACCTGCTTTTTGAACCTGTTCTGCAATCTCCTCTACCGATGCTCCGTCGAAAATCGGCGTTGCAAATTTCACTCCTAATTTTTCACCGGCCCATCCCAATACGGTTTCATAAATCTGTCCGAGGTTCATACGGGAAGGAACACCCAAAGGATTCAACACGACGTCGACCGGCGTTCCGTCTTCCAGGAACGGCATGTCTTCTGCACGAACAATTTTCGCCACGATGCCTTTGTTACCGTGTCTTCCAGCCATCTTATCTCCCACTTTCAATTTACGTTTCACCGCGAGATAAACTTTGGCCAGTTTCAACACCCCTGCTGGCAATTCATCACCAATCGAAATGTTGAATTTCTCTCTTTTGTATCTTCCTAATTCTTCGTTGTATTTGATGCTGTAATTATGCAGCAGCACGTTGATCAGATCATCTGGTTTTGAATCCCCCGTCCATCCCAGTGGATTAACGTTGAGGTAATCAATGCCGCTCAGGTTTTTCGCAGTGAATTTTGCGCCTTTGCCAATCATCACTTCTCCAAAATTATTGTTGACGCCTGCAGAAGTATGATCTTTCAACAATACCTGCAATTTGCTGATCAGCACTTCCATCAAATCGGCAACATTCTTCTCATGTACCTTTTCGATCTTATCAAGCACCGTCTTTTCCCGCACTTTTGCATTCTTATCTTTTTTCGCGCGCTGGAATAATTTCTTGTTGATGACCACACCTTCTGTTCCGCTTGGTGCTTTCAGGGAAGCATCTTTGGCATCACCGGCTTTATCACCGAAGATCGCACGCAACAATTTTTCTTCCGGCGTCGGATCGCTTTCGCCTTTCGGCGTAATCTTTCCGATCAATATATCTCCTTCCTTAATCTGTGCGCCGATGCGGATGATTCCATTCTCATCAAGGTCTTTTGTCGCTTCTTCGGACACGTTGGGAATATCCGGTGTCAATTCTTCTTCACCCAGTTTGGTGTCGCGTACTTCCAGTTCATATTCGGAGATGTGTACGGACGTAAATAAGTCTTCACGAACTACTTTTTCACTGATCACGATGGCATCTTCGAAGTTGTACCCTTTCCATGGCATGAAGGCCACTTTAAGGTTACGACCGAGCGCCATTTCACCTGCCTGAACGGCATATCCTTCTGTTAAGAAATCTCCTTCCTTCACATGCTGGCCTTTTTTGACAGCCGGTTTCAGGTTGATGCAGGTCTCCTGGTTTGTTTTTATAAACTTGGTCAGCTTGTATATTCTCAAGTCTTCTTCAAAGCTGACGAGCTTTTGTGTTTCATTCCTGTCATAACGAACATGAATTTCGTTGGCATCCACAAACTCAATCACGCCTTCGCCTTCGGAGTGGATCTGTATGCGGGCGTCGCGGGCAGCTTTTGCCTCTAACCCTGTTCCCACAATCGGCATTTCAGGACGAATGAGGGGAACGGCCTGGCGTTGCATGTTTGAACCCATCAGCGCACGGTTGGCATCGTCATGTTCAAGGAATGGAATCAATGAGGCACTCAGACCCACGATCTGGTTCGGAGCCACATCCATGTATTCCACTTCATTTTTATCGAGGATTGGGAAATCACCCGTCTGGCGGGAAACAATTTTATCTTCTTTGAAATTGCCTTTTTCGTCAAGGGGGATATTCGCCTGTGCAATCTTTGCAATATCTTCTTCTTCCGCACTGAGGTAGGTCAATTTTTTCAAATCAACTTTTCCATCATGCACTTTATGATAGGGTGTTTCGATGAAACCCATTTCATTGATTTTCGCATGGACGCAAAGGGTCGAAATCAATCCGATGTTCGGGCCTTCCGGCGTCTCGATGGTGCATAAGCGACCGTAGTGCGAGTAATGCACGTCACGGACTTCGAAGCCTGCCCGTTCACGGCTTAACCCACCCGGCCCGAGCGCAGATATACGACGCTTGTGTGTTATTTCACTCAGCGGGTTCGTCTGGTCAAGGAACTGAGACAGCTGGGACGTACCAAAGAATGAATTGATGACAGAAGACAGGGTCCTGGCATTGATCAGGTCAACCGGAGTGAACACTTCATTGTCACGGACATTCATTCTTTCGCGGATGGTTCTGGCCATACGGGCCAGACCGACACCGAACTGAGCGTACAATTGTTCACCCACCGTGCGCACACGACGGTTGCTCAGGTGATCGATGTCATCAATTTCTGCTTTCGCGTTGGTCAGGCGAACCAGGTATTTGATGATCTCAATGATATCTTCTTTTGTCAATGTCTTTTGCGTGAGTGGCTGTTCCAGTCCCAACTTGCGGTTGATCTTGTAACGGCCCACTTCGCCGAGGTCATATCTTTTGTCGCTGAAGAATAATTTGTCGATGATCCCTCTGGCCGTTTCGTTATCCGGCGCATCTGCTCCGCGCAACTGGCGGTAGATGTGCTGAACCGCTTCGAGTTCAGAGTTGGAAGTATCTTTATTCAGCGTATTGTAAATGATGGCATAATCCCCACCCACGTCTTCACGCTGGATAAAAATGCTTTTGATTTCCATTTCCACAACCATGGCAATGGCTCCTTCATCAAGAATCGTATCGCGTTCAAGAACGATTTCATTGCGTTCAATGGATACTACTTCACCTGTATCTTCATCCACAAAATCTTCCACCCAGGTCCTCAGGACGCGGGCTGCGAGTTTTCTGCCGATGTATTTTTGTAAAGTCTTTTTATCAACTTTCACTTCGTTGGCCATTCCGAAAAGTTCGAGAATGTCCTTATCCGTTTCAAAACCGATAGAGCGCAACAGCGTCGTTACCGGGAATTTTTTCTTGCGATCGATATAGGCAAACATGACATTGTTGATGTCCGTTGCGAATTCCATCCAGGCTCCTTTAAAAGGAATGACCCTGGCTGAATAAATTTTTGTTCCGTTCGGATGAATCGATTGACCGAAGAACACTCCGGGCGAGCGGTGCAATTGAGAAACGACCACGCGCTCCGCGCCGTTGATTACAAACGTACCGCGAGGCGTCATGTAGGGAATATTTCCCAAGAAGACATCCTGCACGATGGTCTGAAAATCCACGTGCTCTTCATCATTACAGCTCAGTCGAAGTTTTGCTTTCAGCGGAACTGCATAGGTTAATCCGCGCTCCATACACTCTTCAATGGTGTAGCGGGGCGGGTCAATAAAATAATCAAGAAACTCCAGCATGAAAATATTCCGCGTGTCTGTAATCGGAAAATTGTCTTTAAACACTCTGAACAACCCTTCGATATTGCGTTTGTCTGGAGTGGTTTCCAACTGGAAAAATTCTTTGAACGATTGAATCTGGACTTCGAGGAGATCAGGTGTTTCGGCAAGATGTTTAATTTTTCCGAAGTTGATCCTGTTGTGCAATTTTGTTGAAGGCATATTGATTAAAACCGGTTTTATTTTGTTCTAACTATTCCTGATAATACAAAAAAAAGCGAGGGGCACTTTGCGTACCCGATTGATTAGTCAATAAGAGTCAAGCTTTTTTAGTCATTCAGTGATTGAAATTTTTGTAACGCGCACTTACAAAAAACGGATTGCAAAGTTAGGTAATAAGGACGAATTAGCAATAAAACTTATTATTACCTGTATCAAGCCTAAAACCCCGGAATAAACCGGGGTAAATAAGATATAATCAGCCAGATAGCTTACTGAACTTCTACTTCAGCACCAGCTTCTTTCAATTTAGTCAGAATAGCGTCTGCATCTGCCTTGCTAATCCCTTCTTTGATGGGCTTTGGAGCTCCGTCAACAAGGTCTTTGGCTTCTTTCAAACCCAACCCGGTCAAATCTTTAACAATTTTAACCACATTCAGTTTGTTTGGTCCGCCAGCTTTAAGAATAACATTGAAAGCTGTTTTTTCTTCAGCAGCAGGCGCAGCAGCACCACCAGCAGGGCCGGCAGCAACAGCAACGGCAGCAGCAGCAGGCTCGATACCGTATTCTTCTTTTAAAATTTTAGCTAACTCATTTACTTCTTTTACAGTTAGTCCTACCAACTGTTCTGCGAATGATTTTAAATCTGCCATGTTTGTTAATTTTTTCCGCCTTCATCGTTTTTCACTCCGGCGGATGGTTTAAAAAAATATATCTAAAAATTTTGGTCTATCTCGGTTGTCCTTTCGGCAAGCCTTTCCTTACGCGACTAGTTCGCTGCTGCCCTGGCCTCCAGCGCCTGGATGAGTCCCGCCAGTTTGGCTCCGGCATTCAGGCCGCTGATAACATTTTTCGCCGGGGATTGCAGCAATCCGATGATTTCCCCGATAAGATCCTGTTTGCTTTTCAGGGTGGTCAGCGCTTTGAGCTGGTCATCTCCTGCAAACACGTCCCCGTCAATAAAAGCTGCTTTCAACACCGGTTTGTCGCCATTGGTCTCTTTGCGAAAAGAGGTCAGGATCATGGCCGGGTCTTTGGCGCTCTCAGAAAAAAGCAGCGCGGTAACGCCATGAAGCGAATCATATACGTCAGCAAAACGCTCCCCATTAAGGCTTTCCAGCGCTTTTTTGATCAGCGTGTTTTTAGCCACTTTCATTTCCACTTTTTTGCTGAAGCAAATACGGCGCAGTTTGCCTACCTGTTCTACCGTCAGTGATTCGGTGTTGGTCACATAGAAATTGTTGTACTGGGCAAATTTGTCTTTTAGCACCTCAATCACTTCATTTTTTTGGTCCTTGGTCATAACTTTTATTTTGTCCTGAATTTGTTTGTTGCAAATTCAATCTATTAATGAACAAATGCTTTGGTATCGATGGAAATGCCGGGGCTCATGCTGCTGGCCATGAAAACACTTTTTAAATAAGTGCCTTTTGCGCTGGCAGGCTTTGCCTTGATGATCGCATTGAGTAATTCCTGGCTGTTTTCTACAATTTTATTGGGTGCGAAACTGACCCGGCCAATGGAGGCATGGATGATTCCGGCTTTATCTACCTTGAACGCGATCTTTCCGCCCTTTACTTCGGTGATGGCCGCCGCAACGTCGTTGGTCACCGTACCGGTTTTAGGATTCGGCATCAGGTTTCTTGGACCCAACACTTTTCCCAGCCTGCCGATTTTTGGCATCACGGATGGCGTGGCAATGATCACATCGATGTCGACCCATCCGCCTTCAATCTTCTGGATGAATTCGTCCAGGCCGACAAAGTCAGCGCCGGCAGATTTTGCTTCGGCTTCTTTGTCCGGGGTACACAGTACCAAAACCCTTTTTGTCTTTCCGGTGCCATGAGGAAGGCTCACGGTGCCGCGGATGGACTGGTCGGCCTTTTTAGGGTCAACGCCCAAACGGACATGCAGATCAACGGAAGCATCAAATTTCGTGGTGTTCACTTCTTTCACCAGCGAAGAGGCTTCATTCAGCGAATACGCTTTATTGTTGTCAACCTTTGCGGTTGCTGTTTTTCTTTTCTTAGAGATTGCCATTTCGGAATAATTTTTTTTTACAGAATTAATTTGCCCATGGTGCTTTTCCATCGACGGTGATACCCATGCTGCGGGCGGTGCCTGCAACCATGCGCATGGCACTCTCGACCGTAAAGCAATTCAAGTCGGGCATTTTGTCCTTCGCAATGGCTTCTACCTGCGTCCATGAAACTTTTCCTACTTTGTTGCGGTTGGATTCTTTTGAACCACTCTGAATTTTTGCTGCTTCCATCAGCTGCACGGCAGCAGGAGGTGTCTTGATGATAAACGTGAAAGACTTGTCGCTGAAAACGGTGATAAGGACCGGGAGGACTTTTCCCATTCTGTCCTGGGTTCTTGCATTAAACTGTTTGCAGAACTCCATGATGTTGATGCCTTTGGAGCCTAACGCGGGTCCGATGGGCGGTGCAGGATTGGCTTGGCCGCCTTTGACCTGCAACTTAACAAAACCTGTAATTTCTTTTGCCATGTTGATTCATTTTTTGGTATTAACGTCCTGCGCTGGGCAGAACTCCCAAATCCATTGGGATAAAAGAACTTTTTTATTCGGGTTGCAAAGGTAATCGAAATAATCAAAATAAATATTTCCCGGCAATATTTTTTTAAAGCAACGTAAAGGCCTAATTTACGGTCTAAGAACGTAAGTCTTTTCTATCATTTATATAACCAATACTTTGCGATTGCTTTTTCCCCGGTTGAATTTAGTGATTTGTGTATGTTTCGTGAGTCTAGGTGCTTACGCCCAGCAGATAGAACTTAAAGGTGATGTGCGGGATTTCGATTCCAATGAACCCATTGCGGGGGCATCGATCTCGCTGAAACCCAGCACCAAAGGAACCGAAACGGATGATTCCGGGCGATTTGCCATCCTGCTGCCGGTGAACCGTTACGAGGTGATCTGCACCGCTTCCGGCTTTCAGACTTCTTCAAAAACCGTGTATCTCCTGGATGAGCATTTTGTTTCTTTCTCGATGAAAAAAAAGCCGCCTTCCGAACTGCCTGAAGTGGTTATTGAATCCCGGCGGACCGATGCCAACATCTCGGATGCGAAGATGAGTACCATCAGCGTGAACATTGCCCAGTTGCGCAAGACACCCATGGTCTTTGGCGAAGCCGACATCATCAAAGCGCTTACCCTGCAAAGCGGGGTAACCACGGTGGGCGAAGGCGCCAACGGCTTCAATGTCCGTGGCGGCAACGTGGATCAGAACCTGGTACTGCTTGACAACGCACCCCTGTTCAATACCGCCCATTTACTGGGGTTTTATTCTGTGATCAGCGCCGACGCTGTTCAAAATTTTACACTCTACAAAGGCACCATACCAGCTTCTTTCGGCGGCCGCCTGTCCTCGCTGGCGGCCATTGCCATTAAGCCGGGTAACGACCAGAAGATTAAATACAACACCGGGATCAGTCCCATCAGTTCGCATGTATTTGTGGATGGCCCCCTGGGAAACAAGATAACCTTTCTGGCCGGCGCGCGGGTGGCCTACCCCCGGGTGGCCATGAGTTTTTTCCCTGGTTCGGTGAGCAACAGCAATGCCTTTTTCTATGACCTGACGGGAAAACTCACCTACAAGATCAGCAGCAAGAACCGCGTTTCGCTATCTCTGTACCGGAGCTACGACCTGTTCAAATTTCCGGGAGACACCAGCTATGCCTGGCAAACCAATATAGCCACCCTCAACTGGAGGTCAGAGATCAGCAAAAAAATTGTTTTTAACCTGAACGGCAACTACAGTTATTATGCATCTGACATTAACGGCATGCAGCCGAATTACGAATTCAGGCTGCGCAATACCATTGAACACCGGCAGGTGAAAGCCAATTTCTCCTACCAGGCGCTGGATAACGATTATATGGAGGCGGGAGGAGATTTTATCAACTACATCGTGAATCCCGGCCAGCTCAATCCGTCGAAAACGGGCTCCATCATCAACAACATCAGCCTGGAAAAAGAGAACGGCAATGAAATTGCCGCTTATTTTCTGGACCGTTTTGACGTGACCAGCCGCATTTCCCTGGAGGCAGGCATCAGGCATTCGACCTTTCAATACCGGGGAGCCCATACCATTTATAACTATGCATCGGGCCAGCCGGAATCACAGCAGACCATTACCGACAGCGTATTGTATGGCAAGGGGCAAACCATCCAGCAGTACAGTGGCTGGGAGCCCAGGATGTTGCTAAAAATCGGATTTGACGATGCCACTTCGCTAAAGCTGAGTTATGACAGGACCTATCAGTATTTGCAACTCATTTCAAACACGATATCGATAACCCCGGTGGATTACTGGAAACTCAGCGACCCGCTGATCAAGCCAGCGATGGGTGACCAGTACGCGGCAGGTATTTACCGCAATTTTGCCAACAACCTTTTTGAGACCTCCGTAGAGGGCTTTTATAAAAAATCGCAAAACCTCGTCGATTATCGCAATGGCGCCAACCTTTCCATGAACCCTTATCTCGATGCCGACCTGATCGAAGCCAAAGGAAAATCCTATGGCCTTGAATTCAACATCAAGAAAACGAAAGGAAAATATACGGGTCAGATCGCCTATACCTGGTCAAGGTCCCTGATTGCCGACCAGACTTCTTTTGCCAGTGAGCAGGTCAATAAGGGAGCCTATTACCCTTCCAATTTCGACAGGCCGTCCAACCTGAGCATCACCGGCGGCGTCAAACTGGGAGACGGATGGGATTTGAATTTCAATTTTGTATACATCAGCGGGAGGCCTGCCACCTATCCGGACGGAACCTATGTGATCAACAATACGGTGGTCACCAATTATTCTTTGAGGAATGAAGACAGGCTGCCGGTATATGACAGGCTTGATTTTTCATTTTCTCATGACTCCCGCAGGTTTGCTGAACAAAAAAAATATACCATCATCAATTTTTCCATTTATAATGCTTACGCCAGGAAGAATCCGTATTCAGTGTATTTCCAACGGGATGCCAGCGGGCTGAACTCTTATGAGCTTTCCGTGCTGGGGACGATAGTGCCTTCCGTAACATTATATTATTTTTTCTAACGACCATGGTTAAACGACGTTTATTACTATACGGTTTGTTCTTCTGTTTGGTGTGCGCCGGTTCCTGTGTCAGGAGAATTACACCGCCGATCCGGGAATCCGCCCAGATACTGGTTGTAGAAGGCGTGGTCACCACCGACTCCACGCCATACACGGTCAAACTGAGTTATACCGGCCAATTTCTCAACGCCAGTGCCCACATCGATTCGAATCAAAATTATATCAATGATGCGATCGTCCTTATCAAATCCGACAATGGGGATTCAACAACTTGCGCGCTGACGACGCCGGGCACCTATCAGAGCACCGACAGCAATTTTGTAGGAACTGTCGGTAATGTATATACGTTGATTGTTCGCCTGTCCAACGGCAAGACCTATATTTCCACTCCCGAAAAAATAGTTCCCGTGCCACCGATTGACAGTGTCAGCATTGTATATGACAGTACCTATGATTATGATACCAGGCCCACCCAGTTGATCGTTTCCGTCAATGTACCGGATCCGGCCAGCACCCAAAACTATTACCGATGGTCCAGCCTCGGCTGGGTACCCCGCAAAGCGTGGGGAAACCCTTGCAGCTATGGCAGCCCTCCCCCTACCAATCCGTTTGAAAATGCCTGTGGCGCGCTCTGTCTGCAGTCCCAGGGATACAATGCCCTCAATGTGTTGTCAGACCAATTTGTGAACGGTCAGGAAATCATTCAGCCCGTTTTTTATTCGCCGGTATACTGGCTGGGCAGACACTACGTGCAGATCCAGCAGATGTCTTTGAACAAAGACCTCTATGTGTTCTGGGAGCAATACCTGCAGCAAACCAACCGCACCGGCAGCATCCTGGATCCACTTCCTTCTTCCCTGGTCGGCAACATCTATAACCAGGCCGACAGCAATGACGTCGCCCTCGGATACTTCCAGGTCTCGGCCCTGATCACGAAAAAAATAATTATTATCCCGCATGACATTCAGCTGTATGTGCTGGAGAGCACGGCGGCACAGTTTATCCCTGCCGGAGATTGCCACGGCTCTATTCCCAATACCCTGGATGATGACGCCGTTCCCCCGGGCTGGGAGAACGCGGAGATCATTGACTTTTACTAAATGAGGGTTTGATATGCTTCGCTCTTTTCCGATACCATGTGTCCTGGTACTTCTGTTGTGTTATGCCTGTGTGAGAAGGATAACACCGCCTATCCGTGTGTCCACGCCCCAGTTGGTCGTGGAAGGACTTGTAACCACGGACAGTGTCCCCTACCTCGTCAGGCTCAGCTATACCGGGCAGCTCCTTAACGCAAGTGCCCACATCGATTCGAACCAAAACCAAATCAACGATGCCCTGGTGATGATAAAGGACGATCACGGAGACTCTTCCCGCTGCGTATTGGTGTCCCAGGGCACGTACCAAAGCGAGGACAGCCATTTTATCGGGACTACCGGATATGTCTATACGCTTATCGTGCACCTCTCCAATGGCAAAACATACATTTCTTCTCCGGAAACGGTGCAGGCGGTGCCGCCAGTGGACAGCATCAGCGTATCCTACGACAGCTCTTACGAGGCAGAAATCAGGCCGACGCAATTGCTGATCGCGGTACATACCCACGACCCTCCCGGCGCCCGGAACTATTACCGATGGA
>Ga0206902_10087_pt1 | contig 26308 bp, 24 predicted proteins | sample Alteio_BWOrgHeat_44_FD_153242 | JGI IMG/M metagenome (GOLD analysis project Ga0206902, IMG submission 153242) | Enriched cells from forest soil in Barre Woods Harvard Forest LTER site, Petersham, Massachusetts, United States -... | ecosystem: Environmental > Terrestrial > Soil > Temperate forest >... | reverse complement strand
ATGACACAGCAGCGTTAAATATTTTTGAGTTGCGTGCAAAATGCCGCCGCTTGAAAAACAAACATAACGTTGGTCTAATCATCATCGATTATTTGCAACTGATGAGCGGTACGGGTGAAAACCGGAATACCAACCGCGAACAGGAAATCAGCCGGAGCCCCATCAGTTCAGACCATCCCTGGTTGAGATGGAGTTCTTTATACAGGTTTTCATTTATACAGACAATAATCCCGCATGGTTAAGCTGCGAAAATTTTTAACCAGGCTCTTTGGGGTTGGTTCAAATCTGTATTAAGAAAATGTTACGGCACTGTGAACGAAATGTTACCCTTGAGTCAGGATGGCGAATATAGAACTGAATTATTCGTTCAAACAAATTTTTTGTTTTTATTATTTCTTCCAAAGAAATCTACATACTTATCCATACCAACTCATCGCTTTTACACGTCGAGCACTAACCTTTCCACAATTTAAAAAAGTTTTTCCCAATTTTATTTAATTAATGAACACATATTGTGCAAAAAAAAAATCAGAAATTATTTTGTCAGGTTGGGTAGATAACAGAATGGAGTTTGCTGGATTTTAAGAAATTGGTCAATCAGTTAAACCCCACAGCCCGCTGCATTTGCGGGCTGTGGGGAAACCGGAAATCTCGATTTTTTTAATTATGCCTGCGTCCCAGGCTGTCCGTTTTTTTATTGTTCTGCTGATTGCCATTTTGGGAGGACCGGTTAAAGCGGCTACGGTTTGCATTTTGATTAGGACTGGTGTTATTGTTTGGCTGAACCGGATTGTTTGGCGGCTTAATATTCTGATTGTGATTGTTTGAATTGTTATTCGGATTGTTGTTGTTCCTGTTTGGGTTATTATTCGCATTATTATTGGCCGGCTGTTGGTTTTGGACAGGATTGTTGCTTCTCCCTGGGTTATTGTTCGTTGCAGGACTGTTGGCCGGCTGTTGCTGCTGGGCTGGCGTGACAGGTCTTACCACCGGATCATTCGTCCTGGGATTCCCGTTGTTGTTACTGCTGGCGGGCTGTTGGTTCGCGTTGTTGTTAAACCGGTTTGGGTTATTATTCGGATTCGCCGGATTACTATTCGGCTGGTTCGCGGTATTGGGGCGGTTTGGCTGAACGTTGGTATTCGTTTCGTTAACATTATTCGGAGTCGCCGTTTGCTGCGCATTAGCCGGTCTGTTAAAGTTAGGCCGGGTATTGGTGAGTGGAACTACCGTTACGGGCGCAACCCGTTGCTGCGCATTGTTACCGGTACCATTGTTATTGGCGGGAGCAGCATTCACCTTAGGTCGAAAAATCTCCAACTGGCCATTGCTCAGTCTGTCCGTGTGTGCCGTAGTTGGCCGAACGACAGCGGGCGTAATCGTGGTTCCTGTGAACCGCGAGACTTCATGGGGGTCCGGACCTGCGACAAAACGGTTATTGTTTACGGTCGTATTGTTGTTAACCGTGGTATTGTTGATGGTGGTGTTATTGACCCGGTTGTTGGTGACATTGTTGTTTACGGTATAACTGTTGTTGATAACGGTTGTATTGTTGATTATCGTTACATTCTTGGTTTCGTTAACATAATAATTGTGTACCGTCGGGCTCGCAACATACTGATGCGGAACAAAGCTCCAGTAGTTGGGTGGAGGATTGTAATTTGAAACAGCAACGCCAACCGACACATTAGGACCTAACGGCGCCCATCCATAATAATCAGGACTTTGCCTCCAGCTTACCCAGGCTGGAGCCCATTGGTACCCGGGAACCCATAACCATCCGTAGTTGGGGTCAAAAAACCATCTGCCATAATGAAAAGTAGCCCAACCCCAGTTATATCCTGATGACCAAGTCCACCCTTCGTCTGTATAAACCCATTGGCCATTCGTTGCATAAGGTTTAAAATCTGGTCCGGCATTAGGCATCCATACATAGCCATATTCTGGGTATTCAGTCCATTGACCATAAGGGCTCAGATCATCATAGAAAGTTTGATAAGTCACTTCAGGAGCTGGCTCAACAGGCGTTGACGGAGGAGGGGTACTTTGCACTACATAAACAGGTCCACAGCTGGCGAGCACAAGGGTTAACGCGGCAATCGCGAAAAGGTGTTTTTTCATAAATGTATTTTAAGTTATTCAAAATTACTAATTGCATTAATCATGCTAAAAATTACTTCCGTAGATTCATAACCAGAAAACAAGGGGAAATAATTTTTAAGAAGAAACACCTGATCTTGAGGTGTTTCTTCTTGTTTATGGATTATTTGTTATTTTCTGATAGAGCTTCTGCCGTTTCCAAAAGACCTCATCTGTCCCTGCGCAAACGAATGATTGGCTGGTTGTGTTTGTTGAATTACTGCCCTTTGAGGTACAGGGGCATTCTGACGATAGGCATTGCCGTTAGGTCTGCTGACTGGCATTGTTCTCGCTGCAGGCATTTGAAAAGCAGGTGTCACACGGTGCATTTGAGAAACGTTATTTCTTTGTTGCTCCTGTCGCTGGAAATTATTGTTTACAGTCTGATTATTTGTTGGGTATTGGATATTTCCCCTGTTCATGGAAAACGATCTGTTGTCCTGGCTGTTGTGTTGAGCAACTGGTGTCGATGGCCTGTTTTGCACCCTATTGTAATTGTTGAAAAAGGTCTGGTGGCTATTCCCGCCATTATTTTGATTTGTACTCCGCGCAAATTGTTGCTGAACAGCTACCGATCCGGTATGGATTCCTGGCCTGAAAACAGGCAACTCACCATGATTAGCCTGAATAGTTCCCGGGCGATTGTTGTTTACAATGGTCAAGGGATGAATGCTGCTGTGGGTGAATTGTTCCACTTCCCTTGGATTAGGGCCCGATGCAAAAAACCCATTTCTGCTATTCCTGATATTCACGGTATTATTAATCACCGTCGTATTTCTGATGATCGTAATATTTCTGTTGTTGTTTACATAATAGTTGCGAATGTTTGCACTAGAAATAAACTCATGGGGCACAAAACACCAGTAGTCAACAGGAGGATTGTAGACACCAATGGCAATATTTAAACCCATACCTGGCATAAGGGGCGCCCAGCCATAATAATCGTTGCTGCTTCTCCAGCTTACCCAGGCCGGTGCCCAATCATAACCAGGCACCCATAACCATCCATAGTTACTGTCATGGAACCAACGACCGTAATGGAATGTTGCCCATCCCCAGGAATAATCAGAAACCCAGGTCCACCCCATGTCTGAATAAACCCAATGTCCGTTCGTAGCATAGGGTCTAAAGTCAGTACCCACGGAAGGTGACCAAACACTTCCATATCCGGGATAGGTAATCCATTGTCCGTAAGGACTCAAATCCTCGTAAAACGTTTGATAGGAGATATCATCAGTCTGATAGGAATTATCAGCCTGGTAATTTTGATATTCGTCTGATTCAGCAACCTGACTATAGGAGCTGAAGGTGGTTAATTGAATTGTCGTCGCAATTAATCCGATGAGTATAATTTTTTTCATACATTCAAAATTTTAAGTGAATAAACCGTAAGTAAGACTTCGGCCGGAACCATAAGTGTAGCAGGTGATTGGGCTTTAACTTTTGTTTATCACTTCATATTTATCAATTAATCAGAAGTATCTTTGCCCACCAGAAAAAAAAGAATCGATGACCATTAGTTATAATTGGCTTTGCGAATATTTGCCGGTAAAAATAAATCCGGAAAAATTATCCCAAATACTGACTTCTGTTGGGCTTGAAGTTGAAAGTTTGGAAAAATATGAATCTGTAAAAGGGAGTTTGGCGGGATTGATTGTCGGAAAAGTGCTCACCTGTGAAAAACATCCTAATGCAGACAAACTTAAGCTTACAACTGTTGATATAGGAGACAAGGATCCGTTGCAAATTGTGTGTGGGGCACCAAATGTAGGCGTTGGTCAAAAAGTGATCGTAGCAAAACCAGGGGTAACAATTTTCCCGACACACCATCAACCGATAACATTACAGGTTGCAAAAATCCGGGGTATCGAAAGCCATGGAATGATTTGTGCTGAAGACGAAATCGGAATCGGTGAAAACCACGAAGGAATTCTAATTCTTCCAGAAAAAACATTGGTTGGTTCCCCGGTTTCGGAATATTTTAATCCCTATGAAGACCACATTTTTGAAATAGGACTAACTCCCAATCACATGGATGCCATGAGTCATATTGGGGTCGCACGGGATGTATGTGCTTTCCTTTCGCGGCATGAAAACAAAGAATTCTCGCCGAAATTGCCCTATCCGGATGATTTGAAAATTGAAGACAATAGCATGCCCGTCTCGGTTAGCATTGAAAACCAAATTGCCTGCCGCCGGTATTCGGGATTAACCATAAAAAATATCACCATCAGAGAATCACCGCAATGGATGCGTGATAAATTAAACGCAATCGGAGTCCGACCGATCAATAATATTGTAGACATCACCAATTATGTGCTCCAGGAAACCGGGCAGCCGCTACACGCATTTGATGTTGACGAAATTCATGAAAGGAAAATAATTGTAAAAAATTTACCGCAAGGAACTCCGTTTGTAACATTAGATGACAAAAAAAGAACATTGAGCGCGGATGACTTGATGATTTGCAGCGCGGACGAGCCCATTTGCATGGCAGGGGTGTTCGGAGGGCTTGGCAGCGGTATCAAGTCCTCGACGAAAACCATTTTTTTAGAAAGCGCTTGCTTCAATCCTGTCAATATTCGCAGGACTTCAGTCCGTCATGCCCTGAGAACTGATGCCGCGAGCCGGTTTGAAAAAGGAACTGATATTTCCAATACGGTGAATGTATTAAAGAGAGCCGCAACCTTAATTAAAGATTTGGCAGACGGGGAGATGGCGTCAGACATCATTGATGTTTACCCTCTTCCTAAGGAAAAGACACCTGTGATATTGAATTACCAGTATCTGAAAAAATTGAGCGGCAAAAGTTACTATAAAGAAGACGTAAAGAAAATATTGCTTAGCCTCGGCTTTGAAATCATCAATGACAATAGTCATGATTTGACCGTTTCAGCACCCTATTACAAACCCGACATCGAGTTGGCCGCGGACATTGTGGAAGAAATAATGCGCATTGACGGCTATGACAACATCGATATTCCTAAGACAATTTCAATTTCTCCATCAACCGAAAAAAATTTTTACCCGTCTTTATACAAGGAAAAGATAAGCGACTATTTATCATCATCCGGCTTTTATGAAATACTAACCAATTCGATAACCAACAGCGGCTATTTTGATGACATGGAAATGATGGATAGCGTCAGGATGATCAACAACCTCAGCGCCGAATTGAATGTCATGCGCCCTTCGATGCTTGAAACCGGGCTTGAATCGGTCGCATTCAACCTGAACCGTAAGAGCAACAACCTCTGTTTTTATGAGTTTGGAAAAACCTACAAAACAACGGGCGTTGGCAAATACGTTGAGGATCAACATTTGGCTTTATACACGACCGGTGCCCTTGCAGAAAATTCGTGGAAATCAAAATCTACCAAAGCCGATATCTATTACCTGAAAGGCATTTGCGTGAACATATTTAATTTACTGAATTTCCCCTTCCAGGATTTTATTCTTACCAGCAACGACAAATTCACCTACCAGCTTTCTTGTGAAATCGGAGGAAAAATTGTTTTACAATTGGGTGCGATCAAGCCTGGCGTCCTGCAATCCTTCAATATTAAACAAGCGGTGTTCTTTGCCGATTTTAACTGGAACGCTCTGATGTCCGTTTTGGAAAATAACAATAAAATTGAATTAAGAGAACTACCGAAACAATTGCCTGTGCACAGGGATCTGGCCATTGTTGTGGACAAGACGTTGAATTATGGAGAGGTTGAAAATACTATTCGGGCCGTCAAAATAAGTAAATTGCAGGACATTCAGCTCTTCGATATTTTTGAAAGTGACAAATTCGGTACAGGTAAAAAATCACTTGCAATGAGCCTTGTTTTTCTGGATAATGAAAAAACGTTGACGGACGAAGAAGTTGAAGAAATGATGAACAAAATAATCTTAACTTTAGAAAACGGGTTAAAAGCCGAAGTAAGAAAATAATTTTAAAAACTGATTTACTATGGTCCAGCAGGAACAACAGCTAAAAGAGATTTATGAAAAATTACAGCAACTGCTCAAGCAGTATCAATCCTTGCAAAAAGAAAACAATAAACTAAAACAGGAGATTCAGGAATTTAAATCCAATCATTCCAGTCACAAAGAAGAACTGGACCACCTTCGGCAGAGAACTCAAATACTACAATCCTCAAAAATAGAAATGTCAGCGGATGAAAAGAAAGCGTTTGAAAAACGAATCAATAGTTATGTGAAGGAAATTGATCGCTGCATCGCCTTATTAAACGAGTAATACTCAAACACGCTTTATTAACTTCATTTTGCCCTCATCGACTCCTCTCGAGATCTCAAGCGTGTATACACCGTAAGGCAAGTCATTTAACCCACCCCAATTAAAAATATGTTGATCGTTTTCGGCTTCTGTTTCCAGCGCGCTGCAAATACTTCCTTTTTCGTCTTTGAGAACAGCTTTCAGAAGGCATTTTTGAGGATTGTCAACTTCAAATGTCAAACGGTCAATGAAGACAGCAGATTTGGATTTAACTAACATTTGGTTTAGAATTTAGGAATGTTACCAACAAATTCTTTTTAATAGGATAATAAATTAAACTAGTTTTTTAACTTTGGCTGAATCCTGACGGAACAGCCTGTTAATAAACTGTGAATAAATTTAAAACAACTATTTTAACTATGCAAGAACTAATCCCAATAAATGTTTTGATAGGTGACAGAACTTATCGCATAAAAATTGAACGGAAGGACGAAGAAATGGTTAGGAAAACCTTAAAGACCATTAATGACAAAATCCTGGAGTTTAAAACCAATTTTGCCGGAAAAGACATGCAGGACTATGTGGCTATGGTTCTCCTATGGTTTGCGACACAGTCCTCAGATGAAGACCAGAATACGTCAAATTCTTCCATTAACGATATTATTCGTAAAATCGAATTGCAGCTTGAAAAAGCCCTATAAACACCAGCCGGGTTTATATCTCTTGGTCAAAATATTGTAACTTCGCCAACTATCACATTTTCACGCACTCACGAACATGAATGCAAAGCATATGATTTTAAACTTATTAAACTTTAAACTTAATGGACTTAAATATAGTTTCCATCATCATTGGGCTTGCAGGCCTGATTGTTGGAGTTGTAGCGGGTAAATTCATATTCGCAAAAAACACAAAAAAACAAGTGGAAGAGGCTGATGCTCAGAGCAAAAAAATGGTTTCAGAAGCTCAGATGACTGCAGAAAACATCAAAAAAGAAAAAATCCTTGAAGCAAAAGAAAAATTCGTTCAATTAAAATCTGAATACGACAAAGAGGTTTTTGACAGGAACCGTAAACTGGGAGAATCAGAAAATCGCATAAAACAAAAGGAACAGGGGCTGAACCAGAAAACGGAAGGTCTTGAAAGGCAGCTTAAAGAGAATGAAGCCATTAAAGATAACCTCAATCGGCAAATAGATGTAGTTAATCAGAAACGGACAGAATTAGAAAAGCATCAGGAAGAACACATCCGGCGTTTGGAGAAAATTGCCGCATTGAGCGCGGAAGAAGCAAAAGCCCAACTGATTGAAAGCCTGAAACAAGAGGCACAGACGCAGGCTTTGAGCATCCAGCAGGAAATTGTGGATGAGGCCAAGCAAAAGGCCAACAAAGAAGCCCGCAAAATCATCATTCAAACCATCCAAAGGACGGCTGCGGAGCAGGCTATTGAAAATTCCATTACCGTATTTAACCTTGAAAGTGATGAAATCAAAGGGCAGATCATTGGCCGTGAAGGCAGAAATATCCGGGCCATCGAAGCCGCGACCGGAGTAGACCTGATAGTAGATGACACCCCGGAGGCAATCGTCCTTTCCTCCTTCGACCCCCTCCGCAGGGAGATTGCACGGCTTTCCCTCCAGCGGCTGGTGACAGATGGCCGAATCCACCCCGCCAGAATTGAGGAAGTGGTTGAAAAAACGAAAAAACAAATAGAAGAACAAATAGTCGAAATCGGTGAGCGAACGGTAATAGAACTGGGCATTCATGGTTTGCACAAATCATTGGTACGCATCGTCGGAAAAATGCGATTCCGCTCTTCTTACGGACAGAACTTATTGATGCATAGCCGCGAGGTTGCCAACCTCTGCGGCATTATGGCGACTGAACTGGGACTTAATCCCAAGCTCGCAAAAAGGGCTGGTTTGCTGCACGATATCGGTAAGGTTCCAGATGAGGAAACCGAGCTGAGCCACGCCTTGTTGGGGATGAAGCTGGCGGAAAAATATGGCGAAAATCCGGCCGTGATCAACGCCATTGGGGCCCATCATGATGAAGTGGAAATGCAGTATGTGATTTCACCCATAGTACAGGCCTGCGATGCAATCAGCGGAGCCCGTCCAGGCGCCAGACGCGAAATAATGCAGCAGTACCTCCAGAGAATCAAAGACCTGGAGACCCTTGCCATGACCTATCCCGGTGTTGAAAAAGCCTATGCCATCCAGGCGGGCCGGGAATTGCGGGTGATCGCTGAAGCAGACAAGGTTAGCGACGTGGATAGCGCAAAATTAAGTTTTGAAATTGCCCAGAAAATTCAAACAGAGATGACCTACCCGGGACAAATAAAAGTAACCGTTATCCGCGAAAAGAGAACGGTAACCGTTGCCCGGTAAATCATGAAGAGTAGGAACAAATACCTTATAATACTTTTTGCATTTTATTCAAAGCTCATTACCTTTGCAGTCCTAAAAAATTTGTTATGAACGCAGTGGACTTTGTACATGAACAATTAACCGGCAAAAAAGAATTCCCAAAATTTAAAGCCGGGGATAACATCACTGTGAACTATAAAATTATCGAAGGGAATAAGGAAAGAATCCAGGGATTTAAAGGTGATGTGATCAAACGCCAGGGAACAGCTTTTACGGCAACCTTCACCGTTCGCAAGATTTCTGACGGGGTCGGTGTTGAAAGAACGTTTCCCCTGCTTTCTCCAAATATTGAATCCATTGAATTAAACAAGTCAGGCCGCGTTCGCCGGGCAAAGTTGTATTTTCAACGCAGCAGAAGCGGTAAGACTGCTCGTATTAAAGAAAAGAGATTTTAACTGACGTTTTTCTTGTTGCTCAATCTGTTAAATGTATTTTGGTTATTGAATTTCTTTTTTACCTTTACAGTACACTTTTAAATTGTAGGTTATGGGAGATTTATTCAGCGGTCCGCACATTATTCTGATAGCATTGGTTGTGCTTCTTTTATTCGGAGGCAAAAAGATTCCAGAACTAATGCGTGGGTTGGGCAGAGGCATCCGGGAATTTAAAGATGCTAAAGACAACGTGAAGAGAGAAATAGAAGATCATATGCAAGATGATAAAACAGGAAACAATTCCGGCACTTCATCCAATAAACAAGTCTCTTCAGGGAGTTCCATTAATAACTAATTTTTTTCTTTTATAGAATAGGCAAACCCCGCAATTAATTTCTGCGGGGTTTTCTTTTTATTTGCAATATTTTTATACTCTACGTATTTGAGGATTCATGAAATTATTTAAAAGAAATTCACAGAGCGGATCAAGAGCAGAAATGTCATTTATTGAACATTTGGACGAATTGAGAGGGCATCTTTTCAAATCAGCAATTGCCGTTGTCATCGGGGCCATCGTGATGGCTGTTTACAATAAATTTATCGTAAAAAAAATCCTAATGGGTCCTACGCACGGTGATTTTCCCACGTATGGCATCCTGTGCAAGTTAAGCCAGAAATTAGGCTTGGGAAGTAAGCTTTGCATGGCTGGGATAAACGTAAGAATGCAGAGCACGGCAGTTGCCGGGCAGTTTGACGTATATTTTAATATTCTTTTAATAGGAGGATTTATCATCGCCTTTCCCTATGTATTCTGGCAATTCTGGAAATTTACCAAACCGGCGTTAACGTCAAAAGAATTAAAAAACACCAGGGGAGTTATATTTTGGGTTTCCCTGCTGTTTTTTACCGGAGTATTCTTCGGGTATTTTGTTATTGCACCTTACACCATCAATTTCTTTTCAAGGTTTTCCATCGACGATAATATTGAAAACATCTGGACGATCGGAAGCTATTTTAACACCATTGTCCCTTTAATCCTTGGAGCAGGCCTGGCCTTCCAGCTGCCGCTGGTCATGTATTTTCTGGCCAAAGTTGGTGTAGTCAGTTCAAAATACCTGCGACGCGTCCGGAAGTATGCCATTCTCATCATGCTTATTGTGGCAGGAATCATTACGCCTCCCGATATGCTCAGTCAAATTGTTTGTACGATTCCTCTAATTCTGTTGTACGAGGTAAGTGTTTTACTCTGTGTCCGGGTAGAGAAAAAACAGAAAAAAGAGGAAGAGTCATGGAGCTAACTTTTAATCTTTAAAAAATCCGATTTGTTCTCGTTTACCTCAATAGAAAATTATCATTCCTTTTTAGCCACGAATCCTGACGGATGTACGACTGCGATAAAATACTACCTGTCCCAAATTGAAAAGCATGCCGACCTCAATGCGTTTCTTGAAGTATTTGCAGACGAAGCGTTACTAAAGGCCAAAGCGCTGGATGAAAAAAGGAACTCCGGCCAGCCCACGGGAAAACTTCATGGGGTCGTGGTAGCCTTAAAAGATATTATTTCTTATAAAGATCACAGGCTCTCCGCCTCTTCAAAAATCCTGGAGGACTTCAGGGCCATCTACAACGCAACAGTGGTTGACCGCCTGCTTGCCGAAGACGCCATCATCATTGGAAGGAACAATTGCGACGAATTTGCGATGGGGTCAACGAATGAAAATTCTGCGTTTGGCAACGTATTAAACCCCATCAGCAGGTCGAGGGTGCCGGGAGGGTCCTCAGGAGGTTCGGCAGTGGCCGTAAGTGCAAATCTGTGTATGATCAGTTTGGGTAGCGACACGGGAGGGTCCGTAAGGCAGCCAGCGGATTTTTGCGGAATCATTGGTCTCAAACCTACCTATGGCCGGGTATCGCGCTTTGGCCTGATCGCCTATGGCTCATCGTTTGACCAAATAGGCATTTTTGCGAAAACCATTCCGGATGTTGCATTGACCTTGCAGGTTATCGGTGGGCACGACAGGTTTGATAATACGACATCCAAAAGAATACAGCCTGATTATCAACTGGTTGAAGAAAATTCAGCTAAAAAACTTAAAATTGGCTACTTTAAAGATGCTTTTTTTCACCAAAGCCTGGATGAAGAAATCGGCGTTCGGCTCAGAAGCTTTATAGAATCCCTTGGCGAAGACGGCTTTTTGGTAGAACCCATTGATTTTGAGTATCTAGATTATATTGTACCTGCATATTATGTTTTAACTACCGCTGAAGCATCTTCAAACCTTTCACGGTTTGATGGGGTCAGATACGGTTATCGAGATCATAAAAATGGTCTTTCCTTAAGAGAATTTTATAAAAAAACACGTTCCACAGGCTTCGGAAAAGAAGTAAAACGGCGTATCTTATTGGGAACCTTTGTGTTAAGCACCGGTTACTATGATGCTTATTTTGCCAAGGCGCAGCAGGTTAGAAAAATGTTAATAGATAAAACAGAATTGATTTTTAATGACTTAGACGTAATCATTCTTCCTACTTCACCCTCCACAGCATTCGCCATTGGCGAAAAAACCAATGACCCGATTGCTATGTATCTCGCTGATATATATACGGTTTACGCAAACCTCACCGGTATTCCTGCCATTTCACTGCCCCTTTTTCAACATTCAAATGGCATGCCTTTTGGTATACAGGCTATGACAAGCCGGTTTAAAGAGTTATCTTTACTTCAGTTCTCACAGCAAATAATCCGACAATACAAGTCCTACGAAAATCCTACTCTGTGAGAGCATCAAGTTGAATTTCCGGCCCACTTTCAGATGTTTTTTAATCCACTATGAAAAATGATACTACCCAGTAATTTGGATTTATTGTATCATTAAATCATTGAAAATGAAGACTAATAGTTTTTTATTGTTAGCCCTGTGCTTGTCCCTTACCTCTTTAACAAAAGCCTCTGACGGCATCAAAAGAAGTAAAGGCGGCGCCACAACCCATAAATCATCTGCATCACATCATGTTACTGATTCCACCCGATCAGCCAATAACAATTTTGGCGATTTATTCATAACCAACAATTTCATGGTTGGCGAATCGGGAGCCAAATTAAATCCAAGAGCATTAAGTTTTGTACAGGACTACATGGAGACCAACTCAAAGCATCTTCAAAACATGAAGAGCTGGGGTAAACCTTATTTTAACGTAATTGATGGCATTTTGACCAAATATGGCTTACCCTGCGAACTTAAATATCTGGCCGTCATAGAATCTGAATTGAAACCTACGGCAAAATCCTGGGTGGGCGCAGTGGGTCCCTGGCAGCTGATGCCATCTACCGCCCGCCAGTTGGGCCTAAAGGTGAGCAGGCGGAATGATGAAAGAAAAAATTATGCAAAAAGTACCGTTGCTGCTGCTAAATATCTCCGCAGCCTATATGCACAGTTCGGGGACTGGTTGCTGGTCATCGCAGCATACAATGGAGGGGACGGGAGCGTATCAAATGCCATCAAGCGCAGCGGGAGTCAGAATTTCTGGAAACTTCAAAATTTTCTACCGGCTGAATCAAGAATGCACGTAAAGAAGTTTATAGCAACCCACTATATTTTTGAAGGACAGGGAGGGGTTACCACGCTGACTAAAGATGAAGCGATGGATCAGCTATCCGGTTCATCCATGTATGTGTTTCACCGGGAACTTTCAAAAGAAGAGACAACAGACTCAAAGACGCTTTCGATTTCCGGCAAATATTATTCACAGGTCATCGCCCGCTATGTTTTAATGGATATTAACGAATTCAACAGATATAATCCTGATTTTGACAAAATAATGGCTGGAGCGAACAACACGTATGACCTGACATTGCCTTCAGACAAAATGGAGCTATTCTTGTCCGATAAATACCAGATCTTGAATGAATCCGTGCAGGTGATTTTGACCGGCACATCTATAGAAGACACCACGGCACAAAAAAATTTGGCGGTAGCTTCCGCGTTAAAATAGGACGGCTTTCTAATACAATAATTTAGTTACAAGTATTGACGGTTTCAAAAAGTCAATACTTTTTTTATTGCGGCAGCTTTCAACAGGCATTCATCATATTCATTTTCAGCATCGCTGTAAAAAGTAATTCCAGACCCCACCAGAAAAGAAAGGTACCGGGCACTTGCATTGAATAGAATGGTCCGGATGACCACATTAAAGTCAAAATCCCTCTCCGGACTTACATAGCCGATCGCACCTGAAAAAATACCCCTTTTTGTTTTCTCATATTGCTCGATAAGTCTCATGACATTTTTTTTGGGTGCTCCTGTCATTGACCCCATTGGAAAAGTAGCCCGGATGATATCGACCCAATGTACGTCGCCCCTCAATTCGCCCGTTATGGATGAAATCATGTGATGAAGATTTGGGAAGGTATATATGCCGAATAATTCATTAACAATCACCGAGCCTTCCTTGCAAATTTTTGAGAAATCATTTCGAACCAGATCCACAATCATCACATTTTCTGCGCGTTCTTTTTTATTTCCGTAAAACTGTTCTTTATTCAGGTCGTCTTCAACCGGATTCTCCAGATTTTTTTTCCACGTGCCTTTAATGGGCTGCGAAAGAATCCTGTCGCCGGCTTTTTTGAGGTAGCGCTCAGGACTGGCACACATCGCAAACTTATCATTGATCTTATAAAATGCTGAAAATGGGTTGGGGGAAGCAGCATTCAGTAAAGTATACACGGCGAGAGGCTCCAAAATGACGTGCTCCACAAAAAATTCCTGACAAAAATTTATTTCATAGCAGTCGCCGCGAAGAATATGTCTTTTTAATGCATTTATCGTTGACAGGTAGCTTTCCTTACTGTATCTGGAATTGATGGCCGTTTCTTTGGAAAGTCCTGTCCTTTCGCCGCGAACGATGGTTTCATTGATTCGGGCGAATATTGCCTGATGCCTGTTTCCGGCCACTCCGATACTGATTTTATCACCGCTCAATTCAATGACAATTTCAGGAATAAAAAAAAATAAGTCAGGAAATTTGATATGGTCAGCATTCTCCGAAAAAAGGTATTCAATTTCATTTTTCAGATCATACCCAAAATGCCCGAATAGCCAATCTTCATGCTTGTTGGAAAATTGTTTTAGTTCATTGAAGGCATCGTGGGAATTCGTTGCTAAGGAATCAATGGCTCCTGCTGCAAGCAAACATTCGTGGGTGTGATGCGGTGATTCATATTGATGATTATCCAGGAAACAAAAAATGTTGAATAAGTTAACCCAATTCAACATTTTTGATTTTATTATTGAAAAATCTTCAATCGGAAAGGAAACAAATATTCTTTTCACTGTTGACTGTTAAAAGTCATCATCTTCTTCTTCATCAAATCTTTCTTCTCCGAATAAATCCAGATCTTTAAAATCCTCATCAAAATCCAAATCGTCTGCTTTGCCAGCTTTTTTTCCGCCAGCAGCACCGCCAGTACCTCCTGTTTTTTTAGATTTGGATTTGGGAACATCAAATTCATCGAAGTCGGGATCCCATTCTTCCTCCTCCTCTACTTTATCCCAATCATCTTCCACTTCTTCCTCAAAATCATCGTCATCATCGTCCTCACCTTTTTTTCCTTTGGAGGTCGATGCAGTTTTGCCAGATGCTTTTTTTGGAGCTGCCAGTTCATAATCCAAATCATCATCATCGTCCTCTTCTTCCTGTTTTTTGGATTTAGGGGACGGCTTTCCAGGACTTTCTTTCGAAACCGGGGGATCTGTTTTCTTTATACTTTTTTTATCCTTATCAGATTTAGATGCCATATTCTAAATAAGATTTATTGTAAAATTTCAGCGAAGTTTTTAATTAGCCAAATTTTTCTTAAGAATTTTTTACAAATTCTCAATTAGCTGATCCCGCGCCGGCCCGTTTGAAATATAGGAAACAGGTACATTAAGAAATTTGTTAATAAACTCGATGTATTCTTTCATAGCTTTCGGCAGGTTTTCACATTTCTTAATTACGCTGGAATCGCTTTTCCAACCACAGAAAGATTTCAGCACCGGCTCAATGTTCAATTTGTTCATCTGAAAAGGAACCTCCTCTGAAATTTGTCCATTTATTTTATAGGCTATACAAACTTTTAGTTCCTCAAATGCATCCAAGACGTCGGCCTTTGTCATTACAATCTTGGTAACCCCATTGATCATACAGGCAAACCTCAAAGCAATCAAGTCTATCCATCCACACCTGCGGGGTCTTCCTGTAGTTGCACCAAATTCATTGCCAATTTTTCGAAGCTCCTCCCCCACAGCGTCATTTAGCTCTGAAGGAAAGGGGCCGCTGCCCACCCTGGTACAATAAGCTTTGCTCACGCCGATCACATCTTTTATCTTTTGAGGAGCAATGCCCAGGCCGGTGCAAACCGCAGCAGATATCGTATTGGAAGAAGTCACAAAAGGAAATGTTCCGAAATCCACATCCAGCATGCTTCCCTGTGCGCCTTCCGCCAATACCTTTTTGTCCTGCCGAAGTTGCTCGTTGATAAAATATTCTCCGTTTACAATTTTAAAGGAACGCAAGAACTCCAGTGCATCAAAAAACTCCTCTTCCCAATCTGTAATATCTTCATGAAAATTTAAGCCGTCCAGTAATTTCTGATGCTTTAGACGCAGCTTAATATACTGCGTGGTAAAACTTTTATCCAGCAAATCCCCGACCCGCAAACCATTCCTTCCGGTTTTATCCATGTAAGCGGGGCCAATCCCTTTCAACGTAGATCCGATTTTTTCATTGCCCTTTGAGGTCTCTGAGGCTTTGTCCAACGCCCGGTGCGTGGGAATAATAAGATGGGCGCGCTGCGCTATAAACAAGTTCGTTTGGTAATCTACTCCAAATGCAGCAACAGATTCACATTCTTTTTTGAACGTAATAGGATCAAGAACAACGCCGTTGCCGATGAGATTGACCGTACGGTCATGAAAAATCCCCGACGGGATTTGATGCAACACTACTTTTTTATCATTGACATATAACGTATGACCCGCATTCGGACCGCCCTGGAAACGGGCGATCATATCGTATTTCGGGGCAAAATAATCCACGATTTTTCCTTTCCCCTCATCACCCCATTGAAGACCTAAAATAACATCAACCATGGAATTAATTTTTTTTGAAGCGCACAAAAATAGGAGAAATGAAATTGCTTAACGAATTGATTTTTGCTTATTGACACAGATTCCACATAATTCCCAGGGAAAACTTACTCACATTAGCCTTTTCAGACGTGGCGCTTCTTGTTTCCTTGACGATGGTTAGACATTTTCCGTATCAAATCTATCAACGGTTTGTATCCCGCTGAGTTGTTTCAAACGGTTGGCCAACTCATCCAGTTCCTCTTTATCGTGTACGTATATTTTTATATTTCCTTCGAACAAACCTTCTTTTGCTTCAATCGTGATGGCATTGATGTTGAGTTTCAGCTCCCCGGATATTAGATTTGTTATCTTATTGACCACGCCAACATCATCAATACCTACAATCCGTATACCGGTCAAAAAAGAGATTTCCTTATTCTTGGCCCATTTTGTTTTGACCACTCGATGTCCATAATTTGATAAGAGTTTTGCCGCATTGGGGCAATTTGTCCTGTGGATGGTTAATCCCTTTCCCGTGGACACAAATCCAAAAACGTCATCCCCCGGGATGGGTTTGCAGCAATTGGCCAGGGTATACACAATCCGGTCACTGCTTTCGCCGAAAATTATAAGCTCGGCATCTTTTTTGGCAACCTGCGGATTCAAATCAATCTTGATTTCTGTTGCCGGCTTCAGTGGTTTTGGGGCCTCCAGGCGGTCGCCCAGCAAATGAAACTCCTTGAGTTCATTCAGATCAATGTTTTTCACAGCCACCTGGTAGAATAATTCAAGGGATGAACTTAACTTGTAAAAGGTGGTGAGGATGTCAATATTATGCTGGTTATATACTGCTCCGAAATTTTCTAATTTGCGCTGGACCAGATATTTTCCATCGTCAGCAATTTTTCTTTTATTCTCTTTTAAGGCGTCTTTTATTTTGCTCCTGGCTTTCGCAGTGACCACAAAATTCAACCAGTCTTCCGTAGGTCTCTGTTTGCTGGAAGTAATTATTTCTATCTGATCACCACTGTGCAATTTATGACTAAGGGGCACGAGCTTGTGATTCACCTTGGCACCAATACATTGGACGCCCACGGCACTGTGTATAGAAAAGGCAAAATCGAGCGCTGAGGATCCAACGGGCAGCATTTTCACATCCCCTTTTGGCGTATAGACATAAATCTCTTCCGCAAGAAAACTCGTCTTGAAATCCTGCAAGAAATCCACGGAATCGTTGTCCTCGGTATGCAAGACTTCGCGAATCTGCTGAAACCATTTGTCGAAGCGGCTTTCATCATTTGCCCCTTCTTTGTATTTCCAATGCGCAGCCAACCCTTTTTCGGCGATTTCATTCATCCGTTTTGTGCGGATCTGCACTTCTACCCATTTACCCTGAGGGCCCATTACCGTGGTATGCAGGGCTTCGTATCCGTTGGACTTCGGATTGCTCAGCCAATCGCGCAGCCTTTCGGGAGAGGGGGTATATTCGTCGGTAATCATGGAATAGACTTTCCAGCAATCTTCTTTTTCTTTTTCGGGGGAAGCATCAAGTATTACGCGAATTGCGAACAAATCATACACTTCTTCAAACGTAACTCCCTTTTTTTGCATTTTATTCCAAATCGAATGGATGCTTTTGGGACGACCGTAGATTTCAAAATTAAACTCACTCTTTTCCAGCTTTTCTTTTAAAGGCTTGATGAATTCATTGATGTATCTTGAGCGCTCGCGTTTGGTTTCGGATAATTTGCGCGCAATTTCTTTGTATTCTTCGGGCTCAAGATATTTCATAGCCAAATCTTCCAGTTCAGTCTTGATGTTATAGAGGCCCATGCGATGAGCCAAAGGCGCATAGACATAAACGGTTTCTGAAGAGATTTTTAACTGCTTTTCCCGCTTCATGCTGTCGAGGGTACGCATGTTGTGCAAACGGTCCGCGAGCTTTATCAAAATGACACGAGGGTCGTCGGTCAGCGTAAGCAATATCTTCTTAAAATTCTCAGCTTGCTGGGAAGCATTGACATCAATTACGTTGGAAATTTTAGTAAGGCCATCTACAATTCTGGCTATTTCAACGCCAAATGTTTTTTCTACATCGTCAAGCGTTACATCCGTATCTTCGACTGTATCGTGCAACAAGGCACAGATCGTAGAACGGACCCCAAGACCAATTTCTTCAACACAAATTCTCGCAACAGCCAACGGATGCAAAATATACGGTTCGCCGCTTTTCCTGCGCATGGTCTTGTGAGCATCAGCAGCAATTTCAAATGCCCGGCGAACCAGGTTCTTATCGTCAGATCTATCTTTGTCACCGGATTTTAATTTGGGCTTCAGCGATCGCAAAAGTGAACGGTATTCACGCAAAATCAGCTTCTTTTCCTGTTCTTGAGTAAGATTATATTGTGGTATCGCTTCAACAGTTTCCATGCTTTACGAATTTACGAAATTCAGGCGAGAGTGTTGCATCAAGCAATCATCGGCTCGTGCATATTTCCTGAACAATAATGGAAAAAATGATGGAATGCTTGAGGTTCCACAATCGACGAATTGTTTCACAATAAAAAATATTTGTATGACCAAAAAACGAGTTAATTCTGCTTATGAAACGTCAAAAAATAGCATACTTTTGCTGCCCTTATGCGGGTGTGGCGAAATTGGCAGACGCACCAGACTTAGGATCTGGCGCCGCAAGGCATGTAGGTTCGACCCCTATCACCCGCACCAGTTGGCAAACACCCTCTTTTTTGAATCCGTGTAAATGATTATGTTGTCGTTGTAAATTTGCAAGCCTTTGCAGGCTACCTGTAGTTTTGGAACCATAATTTTTATCTTCCTGCTGACTCGTTTTTCCGGAGCAACACGGGGACTTTTTTGAAATTGACAATCTTTGTTTGCGGTATTTCCGTTGCTTTTGGCCGGACAGTAGGAACATGAGCTCCCGCGGCCCTCTTCAGGCCGGGGAAACAGGCGCAATGACACTGCTTATTCTGTTTGATTTGAACATTGTTTTTTACCCCTTTGTTTCCTCTGGTAGCCTCTTTGCTTTTGGTAATTTGGTCATCGCAGGGGGTTAATGGCAGTAGCCCAAAACGTATCTTCCTTGATTGCTGCGATAACCCTAATTTTAAGATGAGAATAGGGATGCAAGGAATGATTTTGGTGTGTAGCTTGACCTTATTCAAAGGAACTTCAATTCTTTGCAAGACTTTCCTCAATTCATACAATTTACCATTTTATGCACAGAAGAAAATTCCTGAAAGGATCAATTGTTTTTCCAGCCATTGCGATCAGCGATATTTCATTGCAGAGTACCTCACATGCGGTCTCAGGGATTGCTCCTTTCCGTCGCGTTCGTCCGACAGATCCGGAGTGGCCCTCGGCTGGCGTTTGGGAGAAATTAAATCAGCAAGTAAAAGGCAGCCTGATAAAAATCGAATCTCCCTTGGAAAACTGCAGGATCAATCCCCAATCCGCGTCTTGCCTGGAAACATTCAGGGAATTGAAAAACCCATATTTTATTGGTGACCAACCCGCACTTACGCAAAGCTCGGGATGGCTTGATGCCTGGACGACATCTCCCAGCATTTATGCAGTGGCTGCTAAAAATTCCAACGATGTGGCAGCTGCTGTAAACTTCGCCCGGTTACATCGGCTTCGCCTGGTCGTCAAAGGAGGCGGCCACAGCTATCAAGGCACTTCCAATGCTCCGGACTCTCTGCTCGTATGGACCAGGGCCATGAACAAAATAGAACTTCACGATCAGTTTGTACCATCAGGCTGCGGATCGGAAATGAAACCACAACCCGCAGTCAGTCTGGGTTCCGGTGTCATCTGGATGCATGCCTATGATGCGGTTACCGTCAAAGGCGGCCGCTATGTGCAGGGAGGTGGATGCGGAACAGTTGGCGTAGCCGGTTTGATACAAAGCGGAGGTTTTGGAAGCTATTCCAAAAACTACGGACTGGCAGCGGCGGCGCTGCTTGAAGCGGAGATTGTAACGGCTGATGGAAATACCTTAGTGGTCAATGCCTGTCAGCACCCTGATCTTTTTTGGGGATTAAAAGGTGGTGGCGGGGGGAGCCTGGGTATAATTACCAGACTGACTTTGAAAACCCGCGAATTACCCCTTTGGTTTGGTGCAGCCTCCGGCGAAATTCGCGCGAGCTCTGATGAGGCTTTTAAAAAACTTATTGAGCGCGTGATGGCTTTTTACACTGAAAAACTTTTTAATCCAAATTGGGGTGAGCAAATCCAATTATATGCCGACAATCGCCTTGCCATTAGCATGAATTTTCAGGGCGTCGACGGCAATCAGGCAAGAAATTTATGGAAGCCCTTCCTGGATTGGGTGAACAGTTCGCCACAGGATTACCGTTGGGAAAAACCGATGAACGTACAATCTTTACCCGCCAGGCACATGTGGGATACAGATTTCTTTACTCGCTTTGCTTCCTCTGCTATTGTCAAAGATGACAGGCCTAACGCTCCTGTCGGCAATATTTTTTGGTCCGGCAATCTTGATGAGGTCGGGATTTTTTGGGAGGCCTACCATTCTGCCTGGTTACCTGCAGATCTCTTAAAGGAAAATAAGCAACATATGCTTGTCGAAGCGTTGTTCGCGGCCAGCCGCCATTGGACAGTCGGATTGCATTTTAATAAAGGACTGGCCGGTGCACCGGTGCAGGAAATAGAAGCTGCCAGAGACACGGCAATGAACCCTGCAGTATTAAGTGCATTTGCCCTTGCTATCATTGCAGGCGGAGTCGAAACTGGACCTGCTGTCCTTGGGGTTGCCGGACATGAACCCGATATTCAGGAGGCAAGGCGGGCAGCGGATCACATCAATAAGTCCATGGAGACATTACGCCAGGTAATACCTGATTCCGGCTCCTATGTATCAGAAAGCAACTTCTTCGAGTCTGGATGGCAACAGTCATTCTGGGGCAGCAACTATCCGAAATTGGCGGCGATAAAAAAACAATACGATCCAGACGGACTCTTTTTTGTCCATCATGGTGTGGGTAGCGAAGAATGGAGTGCAGACGGATTTACCAAACTAAAAGCTGGCAAATAATAATCCAGTTCTGCAATTCAAAAACAGTCTTTTCCGCATTGCCCATGGGAATCTCCATCGCCTATTTCTTTTTAAAAGAATGGGCAAGAAGCGAACTGATCCACAACGTATTTAGAAATGGATGGAAATTATCTGAATGTCCATCTCCCCGATAAACAAATACTCATCCGTGAAAACATGAATGTTTTATTTGCCCTGGTTCCTCCTGCCGACTTTGTCCGGATACACAAATCATATGTCGTATCCATCAATCACATTACCATGATAGAAGTTCACCAGCTGATCATCCACAGAAAAAAAATCCCGATGGGGAGCACCTACCGCGAAGCCTTACGATTCAGACTGGGGTTAAAATGAGCTCCACCGGTTTTGTTCTGAAAAGGAATGGTTGCTTTAGACAAATGTTTTTGCCGTAAAAAAATTGTCCGGGCAAAAACCTGATGGGCTTATGGAAAAGACACGATGGAATTCTTCTCGGGCTTCACAATCGAAAGCATTATTTATTTAAGCACTTGAGGATTCTCTTCATCACAATACCAAGCCATACAGCAAATCAAGTGATCTGGTGCTTTTTCAAATAAAAGTTGCTATTTTGTCCCTCAATCGATAGTTTATGAAGGTCAACCTTAATAACCGTACAAAAATTGCATTAGTCGTCATATGTTTTGTCGCATCAGTCACAGGATTTCTGATTAAACTTCCTTCTGCTTTCAGACATATCGATAAAGAATTGCACTTCGCTTATTATTTTTTAGCCGCTGGGTTTCTGAACGTTTTGTTTAACATTAAAAACCTGCTGAAACACATTTTTGTTGCGGCATTACTGTACGCATTTGGTGTCGGAATTGAATTTGCCCAGGAAAATTACAACAAGGTATTTCATGTACGGTTTCATGGACGTTATGACCCAGAAGATGTGAAAGCAAACCTCACCGGCATTGTAAGTTTTTCAATCCTTTGGCTTTTGGTGATGGCGATCAGGGCTTTGGTGAAGCCAACCCGCCAATCAAATTGATTTTCTTTGAGGTCCGGGCATTGTCTTCTGAAGATTGTAAAAAGCTATTAGTATGATGCAGGAGCTGGAATTGGCAATTGCTGCACGTTTTTTCAAATGCATGCCGGTATTATGGTTGTGCCTATGATTGTTGCAAAAAAATAGCGAAATTATTGATGCCAGCAATCTGATCTTTCGATCAATTTGAATACACAAAAAGCGGGTTTTTTTGTTATCTTGATTAAGCAATCCTGGATATTCTAAATTATGGGGTATCTATATGCTGAACCGCGGAATTAAAAAAAGGTTGTAAGATTTTGCCTCCAAGCTGCAATGCGCTCAAAAGAAAGAAATTCAATTGTTTGTATTTTTGATTGCAAGGACTTAAAAATTAGGTTATGAAAAGTAAAGTTTTGTTGCCCATATGCCTGCTTTTCGCGGCAATAACAAGAGGTCAGGACAGCGCAGGAGCAATATTAACGCAGGATGATTTGAAACTATATCCATTGCTGTGGCAGCAAAATGCCGCAGAATACCGGGCTCTTTGCTACCAGGCGTTCAACATTGCCGGCATGAGGGTAGACGAGGCGCTCCAGAAAAATCCTGGCAAAACAAACCTGGCAATTATCACCGATTTGGATGAGACCATTTTAGACAATAGCGAGATCGAAAGCGAAATAATCAAATACAAAACAAAACTGACCTATAACAAATGGATGGCTTGGCTCAGGAAGTCATCCATTCCCGCCGTCCCCGGCGGGGTCGAATTTTTGCAATCAGCGGCAAAAAAAGGCATTAGTATTTATTATATCAGCAACCGAGAAATAAAGGGCCTGGAAATAACGATAGGGATTTTACAAAAACTTGGCCTGCCTGATGCGGACAGCGCCCATGTCATGCTGGTCACTGATGTCTTTTCAAAAGGCCCAAGAATACAATCTGTAATGGACCATCATAATGTAATCCTTCTGCTGGGGGATAACCTCAACGATTTTATACCAGTGTTTGAAAACAAAAACATTGGCGATCGGTTCAAAGAGACGGACAGGATAAAAAAAGAATGGGGAAGAAAATTCATTGTCCTGCCAAATGCAGCCTACGGAGAATGGGAAAATGCACTATATGATTACAAGGACAGCTTGTCCGAAGCCCAGAAAGTGAAGGTGCTCAAATCAAAATTGAAAGCAGTGGAATAATGGTTGTCCTATGGCTTGGCCTGCTCGATTTATAGTTACCATTCCGGATAAAGGTGCAAGTGTCTTCAGCGTCAAACTGTTCTTTTTTATCCGCATCGCCGAGGAATCATGGTGATTATTCCGCCAATAATTTTTCCTTGCAGGATTTTCATTATCTTTTCCTTTACAATATTTGTCAGAATATGAAAACAATTTTAGTTGCCACAGATTTTTCACCACTGTCCCAGAATGCAACGGCATATGCCGGCCATATAGCCAAATCCTTTCAGTCTAAAATTATTTTGTTTCATACCTATAGTATTCCAACAACGGTTACAGACATTGCTTTTATGATGGTTTCTGCCGAGGATATGCAAAAAGAAAATGAAGAAATAATTAAAAAGGAGGCCGAAAAATTGCAAGGAAATTTTGGAGTAGAAGTCGAATGGATTGTGCGTATCGGCATTCCTTCTGATGAAATAAAAATATTGGCCGGGGAGAAAAATGCCGATCTGATCATCATGGCCATTTCCGGGGCAGGTGCATCGAACAAGTTTTTTGGCAGCACCACCCTGAGCACTGTTCAAAAAACCAAAAAAAATATTATAGTAGTCCCCCACCATGCGTCTTTTACCGGAATACGCCGGATAACCTACACTACCGATTTTTCACATCCGTCGGTCATGGAATCATTCTCTTTGGTTAAAGAAATGCAGGGTACTTTCCATGCAGACTTGCATATCCTGCACATTCAAAAGCCCGAAAAAAAAACAGATAACGACGAATTGGAATTGAAACTCAAGCTCGATGAATTGTTGAAGGGCATCCCCCATGATGTGACTATTATTGAGGCTGATAGCATCTTGCACGGAATCAACGAATTCATCCAAAAAAATCATACCCAATTGCTCGTAATGACGATGCACAGGCACAATTTTATGGATAGGGTCTTTGGCAAAAATTTCACGAAAGAAGCAGCATGGGAAACCAAAATACCCTTGTTGATTTTGCATGAGAAAGAATGATCAAATCCGCCAGGGCTCCTATGAAGGTTTCAATCCCCTGCAACATATTTTCTTACAAATTTATCATACCTTTGCAGCCCTGTAAAAATTCGGCTTAAAGGAGCTGAATCAACAATAAATCATATATAACATGGCAACAGTTACCAGAGAAAATATTGGCTTGTTGAATGACAAGATAACCGTAAAGGTTGAAAAGAATGATTACCTGCCTTCTTTTGAAAAAGCTCTAAAACAATACAGCAAACAAGCAAATATTCCGGGTTTCCGAAAGGGGATGGTCCCTGCGAGCATGATAAAAAAGATGTATGGGAATTCGGTTTTTACGGATGAAGTCCTTCGATCGGTCGAAAAAGAGCTGACTTCTTATGTAACGGGAGAAAAGCTTGAGATTTTTGCCCAGCCTCTGCCGTTGGGGGAAAATGATGCAAGGAATCTGGACATGAGCAACCCTTCAGATTACGCTTTTGCTTTTGAGGTTGGATTGAAGCCTGATTTCAGCATCGCCGATCTGAACAAATCCCATCTGACCCGATATAAGATAAAAGTGACGGAGGAAATGATCAATGAAGAAATGGAAAGAATGCAGGTACATCATGGGAAAATGACGGATCCCGAAACGGTTACGGATGAAGAAACCGTGTTAAACGTAACTTTTACAGAAACTGACCAGGATGGCAATGTCATAGAAAATGGCACCACAAAAGACAATTCGCTGCTGGTGAAATACTTCAGTGAACCTTTCCGAAAAATTTGGATGGGCAAGAAAAAAGATGACTTTGTCATATTGCAACTTTCAGCCGCATTTGATGAAAAAGAAAGGGATTGGGTCATATCTGATCTTGGATTTGCAAAAGACAACAAGGAAGCGGAAGAAAAATATTTTAAAGTGCTGATAACGAAATTGGGTTTCGTTGAAAAGGCAGGCCTGGAAGAGGAATTTTTCAAAAAGGTTTTCCCGGCAAAAGAAATAAAAACACCGGATGAATTTAGGGAGACCATAAAGGAAGAAATTCAAAAATCACTGGACAAACACACTCAAAATCAGCTCCAGCATAGCATTTACCACGCATTGCTGAATGAAACAAAAATTGAATTTCCTGAAAATTTTCTCAAGCGCTGGCTTGCCACTAGCACGGAAAAGCCAAAACAACCGGAAGAAGTGGAAAATGAATTTCCGGTTTTTACCAATCAATTAAAATGGACATTAATTCTTGACAAGATAATTCGCGACAATAATATTGATATTTCAGCCGATGACATCAAGGGTTTCGCTAAGCAACAACTTTTCAGTTATATGGGCGGACAGGTTGTCGATGAAAATCAACCCTGGGTCACAGATTATATCGATCGCATGACGCAGGATAAGCGTTTTGTTGAAGATGCTGTTCACCGCATTCAAACCGATAAGGCACTCCAATGGGCTGAAACCAAGACCATGCCCGAAGAAAAGGAAATAAGCCGTGAGGATTTTGACAAGATGCAAAGTGAACACCAGCACCAACATCATCATTAATACCCTCATCGGTTTGACAAAGTTCCACCTAGGGGAACAGATGACGATTTCTTGCCATAATGCTGATCAGGCATTGGGTGATATTCACCTTTTTTGATATTATCAGCATACTGCTCTTCATCCGGTCAATAAATCGAAATGTCTCTATTTCCCAGCAAAGCCATCCGCTTTTCTGCAAGTCTGTCAGTTTTTTGGCAGTTTGAAAGTTTGGACAGAGATTTGAAAAGAAATAATTTCATTATAAATCTA
>Ga0206902_10086_pt1 | contig 26429 bp, 23 predicted proteins | sample Alteio_BWOrgHeat_44_FD_153242 | JGI IMG/M metagenome (GOLD analysis project Ga0206902, IMG submission 153242) | Enriched cells from forest soil in Barre Woods Harvard Forest LTER site, Petersham, Massachusetts, United States -... | ecosystem: Environmental > Terrestrial > Soil > Temperate forest >... | reverse complement strand
AATATGTTTTTTTTTAAAGTTATTCATTCTATTTCAACCAAAAACATTAAACTATGAAAACAAGAATTTTGATTGTATTGACAGCATTGGCTGAGGTCTGCTCTTTAAACGCTAAAGCCGCTGAAATAATATATCCAGGATGCCCAGTACCTCCTCCTGAGGAGTGTGTGTGCGATGTTCTTCCTGATATCTATAACTATGGGCTCATGTTTGGAGCTGTGGGATGCGAAACGCGCAAAATTATATTCAGTGGATTCATCCAAACCGATTATCAATTTATAGATGTCCAAAATCGAACGGAACAATTTGTGCCAGTAACATTCATGCATAAAAAAGACCTAAAAGGTGAAAAAATACAGGGATTAGTAGAAGTCAATGATCCCTCTGAGGTCAATAATTTTGCCATGCGCCGTGTCCGCCTCACAACTCAAGCCATATTGGGCGATAATTGGTCGGGTCTTATCGAGTTAGATTTCACCAGTAAAGACCATGGACTTCGTTTCAATTCACCCAGTACAGTAGTTGATACAATCATTACCACTCCAAATAAGCATGGTATTTTTGGAATAGCCGATGCTTATATTGAAAAATACTGTGCTAATCAATTTTTTAGGGCCGGTCACCGGAAAGTTCGTTTTGGATACGAAGAACTTATTCCTGATTACGAATTGAAAAACATCGAGCGCAGTATCGCTAGCCAATATTTTAGTGAACCAATTCAACCAAGTCCTTTAAGCGGTAGCCCATTAGGGTTTGACTCCCGCTACGTTGGGATTTTTTGGGACGGATTTTATCAGGGCTTTAACTACGGAGCCTCTCTAGTGAATGGTTTTCAAGGAACTGACTCCTGTTCAGACATCACTAATAATGAATTAGGCATTTTTGGTGGCATTGGATATATGGCAACCTTTGGCTGTCTAGATTTGGAAATTGGAGTTAATGTAGGTTATCTACCTAAAGGAAATTCACGAACATTACTGCTTCCTAATGCCGCGCCTGTCGGCGTCGACGACGGTATCCCAGCTCCGCTCGCTATCACAGATGGCGTAGGCATTCGGGCCAGCATTGCAGGGGTTAATCCATATCTGTCATTTAGTTGGAATAATGCATTTTACGGATGGATAGAAATTTTGGCTGCCAGAGTTCAAAAAGGTCAAGATAACGGTCTCACAACAGCTAATCCTATTGGGGTCACTATCGCCCCTTCTTACATGTGGAATGATTGCCTAGAGCTTGCATTCCGTGCCAGCTTTTTAGACACCGACTTTAGGGGTGTGCGTATTTCAAATGTTATTCACTGTGCTCCTGATACCACGATCTTCGCAGATGATGTTGGGCCCTTTTTTGCAGGGGACGTTTATAATAAGGCCCGCGAATTTTACATAGGCTTCAACTATTACTGGTTAAATAGAGCCATGATGTTCTCGGCTGGATATGAGTGGGCTCAATTTAGGGACCGTGGAATATCGCTTGCAGGTACTCCAATTAGCAATTCATTTCAAGGAGCTAAAACCAATGTTCATCAAGTAAGGGCTCGGTTACAATTGGTGTTCTAAAAAATAAAGAATTTTTAATAAAAAGAGCTAAGAGTAATCTTGGCTCTTTTTTATTTACCGTATTTTTAACATACAAACCAAAAGCTATTTTAAAAATCGCTATTTGACTTTTTAATTATTAAAGTTAATAATTTCAAAGAAAGGAGAAATATTATGAAAAAAATATTATCAGTATTAGCTCTTAGCATGCCTGTGTTGGTATACTGTGGGCAACCCTCTGCAGAAACCATACTTCCAGGTACAGAATCATTTTACAGGCAACATCCACCCGTCTATCATTATGGCAGTAATGCCCTCATCTGGTTAAATGAGATTTCTATTCACGTCCACGTTAAAGATTTAATCACAACAGAAAAAGTTATGCCGTACCTTCCATTCAGCGAGGGAAGTCCTTCTTTGCCCTTTGTCGGTTATTTGCAATCGGCAAATGAATTAAGTTTAGAAATAACCGTCAATAAAAACGGAAAACAAATAAAATTTGATCAAACTTTCACAAATCTTCCATTTACACAACAGTCCATCAAATTTAACATTCCTTCTCAACCAGATGCCTCTCACCAAAAGCAGTACAGCATTCACGGAGAAATCAGGCGTGTTATGATTACTTGGTGGAGTCGTCTATTTGAGACAAAAGAAGTGGTTGCTTATGAAATTAGAATTGATGATTTAGAAGAAACTAATCTATCTTCTGAACCAATTCATGAGGAGCCTTCGACAGTATTTATAAAAACTCCTGAAGTTACTAAAAATACAATTTCAGAATCAGACACAGATAATCATAAAAAATACCCACTCGTTGTTTATGGTACAACTAAAAAGACTGTCTCATTCATGGACAAAGAAGTTCCTGCTGAACTCAAAATTACAGCGCTTATTGATAAAAATAAGCAGTTAGATTCTAATACATCTATCTGTACTCCCGGGGAGAAATTGTTGGGGCTCCTACCAGATAAAGAAAAACCCTTAGTTTCCGTCAGGATTCAATCGCCCATTGGAGAAGTCGTGTTTTTTGAACACTTAACCGAACTCGCTCAAAGAAAAGAAAATCACTTGTCAGCAAAAGATTCAGATGGAAAAGAATATCAATTACAGGTTTTTGCTGTCAAAGACACTTTAAGAATAAATGAGACAACACCTCCGGTAGATTGCTACCATATTGGATTTGGTGATGAAGTTACTACAGTTACCGATAATCAACTTTTCGAAGACAGTAACACTGAGACAGTTGTAGCAAATACGTTAAATATTATTCCTAGCTGTTTTCAAGGAGAACCTGTGAAGGATAAAATAGCCCAAGAAATAAAGAAAGGAAGATATGTATTTGTAATGCCGGGCTTTGCCAATCAGAGTCATGGAAAGAAGTCAAGAATAACAGCAGCCTTATCCTATTTTAGGACTAACACACCCATCAATCCAGAAGGTGCTGCAGAAATTAATAGCAGAATCGCTGGTCAGTACGCTGGCTATGAGTTTTTAGGAATTCATGACGGCACAACAGAACTGATTGTTATGATCGATGGACAGGTCGAAGGCAGAAGGATTGGCCTTACAACTCATACTGTTCATGTTCCTAGCAGATATGGTTATCTCTGGGCATACATTACCCCAACAGAAATGGAATTTAACATGACACCTGGAGCCCCTGATCCAGTTTATGAAAAAGTTCCCGTGTATATAGTTAAGATAACTAGATAAAAGATTAGAGTCCGGGATAATTTACTTATTTGTGACGATCGTTGCACAACCTATTTCTTCAAATATATCCCGTATAGATTTGTAAGGAGAATTTACGTATGCGGCCTCAGAAACTGTACGCTACTAACCAACGCTTGCCCACCATGGCTTTCTAAAATAACACCTACTTTTAACGGAAACCCTTGAATAAACTCACCTATCTCTAACATGCGTCCCCCTGGCCTTTGTAGTTGACCTATTTGCAGCACTCCATCACCTGTTTGAATTTTCATCATCTGCGCATCGATTTCAACAATTTGACCGACAGGAGTCGATGACCGAAGCGTACGACTCCACGAAACTTCACTCACTTTAAGTATCGTTCCTTGATAATTAAAAAATGTCCCCGGCCACGGCTCAAAAGCTCGATAACGATTAACTATCTCTTTTGCGGATAATTGAAAATTAATCCAGCCATCTTCTTTACTGAGCTTTCTGGTATAAGATACTTGCGAAGGATCTTGCTCAATAAGCGAGGGATTTCCTCTTAAAATAGCTTCCATATTACGTTTAAGTAAAGGCACACAAGCCTCAGACATTTTTTGGCGAACTGTCTGCCGTACATCGTTAGAAAGTATGTCTAGTGCTTCTTGGTCTACAATAGGGCCCGTATCCATTTTAGTAGCCATTTTCATTAAAGTGACCCCCGTTTTTGTTTCTCCACACGCAATAGCTGTTTCAATGGGAGAAGCCCCTCGATATTTTGGTAAAAGAGATGCATGAAAATTAAACATTCCAAGTGACGGAAGGTTTAAAAAGTCAAATCGAATAATGTGTCCATATGCCATCACAAAAACTAAATCGACTGCATTCGATTTTAGCCAATCATATTCTACCGGCGTCAACTGCTCGGGTCGTAAAAGCGGAATATTTGCTCCCAATATCCACTCACTAACAGGATTAGGCTGTAATTTATGGCCCCTGCCCGTTGGGCGATCCGGTTGCGAAAAGACACCTATTAAAGTAAAGTCGCCCTTCCCTTCATTTCTTAAATAATTGAGCAAGGGAAGGGCAATGGGGTCAGACCCCATGAAAACAATTTTTTTCATTTCTTGGATTTAAGCGTAGATCTTTTTTTAAAATGGGCGCCTTCAGATGCCATTGGCGGTCGAGGCGGCTTCCCAATAAATTCAAATCTAATAGGGCATCCTTGCAATTTAAAAGCATTCACAAATGCCCCCTCTAAATAGCGCCGGTAAACATCTTCCAACCTAAAAATCTGGTTGCAAAAAACTTTGATTTTATACGGCTGGTTAGCAACTTGCAAAGAATAATAGACTCGAAAACGCTTGCCCATAACAATTTTTGGCTTATGCCTTTCAACAAGGTCTAACATAACCTGATTCACTTTCGAGGTCGGCAACTTTTGATTTAGACGTGTGTAGAGCTCTTTGGCAACTTTAAGAATCTTTGTTGTTTCAGAACCACCAAGGGCATAAGTAAACATAATCGGCGCAGATGGTAAAAAGAAAAGCGACTCCTGCACTGCCTTTGCAAAACCCTTTTGGAAATCAGCTATATTTTTATAGCCCTCAAGAGAGTCTTCTCGAAATTGCTTCTGCGCAATGTCCCACTTATTCACAACAATAACTACCCCTTTACCTAGCTCTAAAATTTGACCCGCTAGCTTCTTATCTTGATCAGTAACCCCAGAAACTGCATCCACCACCAAAAAAATAATATCCGCGGTAGCAAACGATTGTTGCGTTCTTAAAGAAGAAAAAAATTCTACAGATGTATTAATTTTTGACTTATGACGCATACCCGCAGTGTCAATTAATTGAAATCGACAAGGTACTGTTTCGCCAGGAAACATATGCTCAAATGTAACCTTAATAGGATCCCTAGTCGTCCCCGGCATATCACTCACAATTAAGCGATTTTGTTTCAAAAGGTTATTCCCTAGCGAAGATTTACCTACATTTGGACGTCCCGTAAAACAAATAGTAATTGGCACAGTCGTTTCTGCTTCTTTCACCGGCATCGGTCCTAAAAAGTCATGAATCGCATCTAAAAGTTCTTCAAAGCCACCGCCATGCTCAGCTGAAACAGGCAAAATATGCTTGAATCCAAGTCTAAAAAATGGATCCATAGCAGAAATATTCCCTACCTGATCTATTTTATTAACAACAACTAAAATAGGCTTCCCACACTTTCGAAGTTGCTGGGCTACTATTTCGTCAAGCGCCGTTAACCCTGTTTGAGCATCAGTTACAAATAAAATAAGAGATGCTGCCTGAATCGCAAAATCAACTTGATCCTCCGTTGCAGCATTAATGGCCTTAGGCGATAATGTAGTTGAATGCATACCAATTCCCCCCGTATCCATCACAATAAAGCCGTGGCACGTTTCTTCAGCTATTACATCCCTTGTAACACCCGGTTGATCATGAACAATAGAAATCCTTCGCCCAACTATACGATTAAATAAGCAGCTTTTACCGACGTTAGGGCGTCCTACTATCGCAACGACGCGTGGTTCAGTTTTTTCCTCCATAAAATATAAGGGGAAATCCTACATAAATTACTGGTAAAAGGCAAACTAAAAGACATTATTTACCCGCTTTCGGTACTAATTTTGCGCTAATGAAAACATTTTCAACCTCTCGCAACTGAGTGTGCTTTACATGCCTAAACTCAATAATAACCGTGTAATTGTAGACGCGATCGTTGTTGTAAAGGTGCACAGGCGCTTTAATAATGCCATCTTGCATTGGAATTGGTACCTCTTGAACAAGAGTTTTTCGGAATTTATCGGTAGAATAATATAGGGCCAAAGCGGTATTTGGGCCAGCATTCCCAAGCCATTCGTATCCACTTTTGTTGGAGTCCGTTGGAACGTCATACCCTTCATTCACTGAATCAACTATAATTTCTACACCGGCTGGCTTATCCATCAGCTTTTGTGATGTCTTTTCGATATAAATTTGCGTGATAGGTGCAGTATGATAGCCAAGGGAGTGTCCAAAACTTTGTGCAGAAAAAATAATCGCCAATTGAAGTACACTAATTAATAAACTGCTCATAAATTGGTTGGGAAAAAGTTTTTGTTTTTAATGACGGAGTCCGTAATTGTCAGGATTGAAAAATCGATCCAATGCCTCTCCAAGCTTGTGTTGAGAATCTGTAGGCGGCATGCCCTTATATTCCTCAATCGTCGTTTGCAATTGCTGTTTCAAAAAATCTTTGAACTCCTCTCGGGTCGGACCATTCCCTATGCCCTCCAGTATAAAGTCCCTCGCAGCTTTGTTTTCCTTTAAAAACTGAGGCAGCAAATGATTGCGCATAAGGTTGTTAATTGAAATGTAAGCATCTATAGTCGTTAATCTATATTTACTAATGCCTCTCTCAATTTCATCAAGGACCTCTATAGTTAATTCAGCTCCAATTGCATGCAGGCGAGCGGCAAATTTTTCGAAAAAATATGCCGAACGCTTTTTAATCAGTCCCCTTACATCATTTTCGGTAATTTCTTTTTCCGCTTTTTTAACTTCATTTCGAACCCATGCAGCAATTGTATTTTGATCTCCCTTAGACAACGCTGTTACCTCTGGTGTCTTAAAGAGCTTTTCTTTTACCTCCTCATAGATCGCTAAATTTTTAGCTTCAAGATCTTCTTTTTCGAACCTTTCCAGCGTCTCTTTATTCGCTTCTAACATACTGGCCACTGACATTTTTGAAAGCGCTTCTCCATACTTAATCATTCTATCTTTCAGGGTTTTTGCAGGAGGATATTCTATAACCCCTCTTGCTTCCTCCTTAGCAATTAGTTGAGCCTTTTCCTTAGCAACTGCATTCTTTAAGTCTTCTGTGTAACCAAACAATTTTCCTAGCCACCGATTCCAAAATGTTTTCAGGGGTTTATCAGTATGCTCCCAATCAATAACATACTTTTCTAACACCACTTTTTGTTGAGGCTTCACTCTTTTTTCAGGTCTATAGCCAGCTTGCAATTTAAGCGTAATTTTAGGTTTAATAGGTTCCATATATTAAAAAATAATAAATAACTAGCTTATTACTAAATACTATAATTAATTAATTATATTAAATTATCAATTAAATTATTATCAAATTCTGCTGTGTAAACCGAATTTTTGAATAAAAACTTGGTTTTAATGGTTTTATGGGTTATTCTTATATCAATTTATTTATTTCTCATGGAAACTGTCTTTACTACTGAACAAAAACTAAGGCACGCACGCATTAAAAGAGTAAAAAAGCTACTCCGTTACATGCCACGACGCGCCACGCTTCACAGATATCCATTTTTGAAGTATTTTGTCAATTTTGCTAGAAATCGCTCCTATTTATGGTCTTTTCGCTCGCGGGAAGTCATTCCAGCCCTTTATGCAGGCTGTATCGTTGCTTTCATGCCTTTACAAGGAATACACCTCCCCATTGCTTTCGCTATGGCATTGATCTTTAGAGCTAACTTAATGATTTTAGTCGCTTTACAGTTTGTAAGTAATCCCATAACACTCTTTCCCATTTATTGGCTTGATTATGTTCTGGGCAGTAAAATACTCGATCTTCTAGGAAGCGCCGTTCAACAAAATATTGTGGATGGTTACACCATGGAAACCGGCTTAAAATTTGGGCGCCATGGTTTAAAAGCTGCTCGTGCCGTTTTAGCAACCATGATTGGGGGCATGGTCGTTGGTTATATATTTGGCCTCGTGTCGAGTATTCTATATCAGATTGGCATCAAACGCCTTACAGCTAAGGCATCCTCTCAGCCCTCTGCTCAAAACATCAAGACTCCAAATCAATAAGAATCTCGCGTGGTTTTTGAGCATTTTCTGGTCCCACAAAGCCCTCTTTTTCTAAAAGTTCCATAATCCGTGCTGCACGGTTATAACCAATTTTTAATCTTCTTTGCAGCATAGATGTTGATGCTCGCTTACTTGTCTTTATAATATCTAAAGCTGCAGGTACCAGTTTATCATCCCAACCATCCGCTTCAATAGTTGCCGCATCAGAATCCCCCGTTTCACAAGTTTCTATCTGCTGCTGAACGTGGTCCGCATACTCCGGCGGACCGTTCACCTTTAAAGCTTCAATGATACTATTGATTTCTGAGTCTGAAGCGAGAGCTCCTTGCGCCCTCACTAAATCCGGTGCTCCAGGAGGCCCAAATAGCATGTCTCCCTTACCGATTAATTGATCAGCCCCACCCCCATCTAAAATAGTTCGCGAATCGACTTTGGACGCAACCTTGAAAGCAATTCGGCAAGGCAAATTAGCCTTAATAACACCTGTAATAACGTTTACAGAAGGCCTTTGGGTAGCCAAAATTAAATGTATACCCGCTGCCCTAGCAAGCTGCGCTAGCCGCATAACACACATTTCAATATCAGCCGGCGCTACAATCATAAGGTCAGCGAGTTCATCCACAATACACACTATATACGGCATCTTACCTGTAGGAATTTCTACATCAAGATCTCGCGGCACCTGAATGTTATTAATAGCAGCCCTCTCCTCTGGTGAAAGTTCCGCGTCCAATTTTTTAGCCTTTTCACGCTCTGCACTATTTTGAAGTACTTTTGCATTAAAAGCTGCAATATTTCTTACACCTTCGGCAGCAAATATTTGATACCGCTTTTCCATTTCCGATATCAACCATTTGAGAGCAGCTGGGACCTTCTTAGGTGACGTTACAACCGGTATTAACATATGCGGTATATCGTTATATAGCTGCATTTCAACGATTTTCGGATCTATCATAATAAACCGAAGGTCCTGAGGACTTGCATGGTAAAGGAGCGATACAATAATTGTATTAATGCAAACAGTTTTTCCAGATCCCGTTGAACCCGCAATCAATAAGTGCGGCATCTTCGTAAGATCATATACAAGCGGCTTTCCCGTAACTTCCTTCCCTAACACGATTGGAATCTCAGCGTTCGATTCTGCCCAAGCTTTAGATTCAAGGATTTCTCTCAAAAACACAGGAGCTGCTAGACTGTTAGGGATCTCTATTCCAACAGAAGCTTTTCCAGGGACAGGTGCAAGAATACGCACTGATAACGCCTTTAAGGATAAAGCTATATTTTTACTCAACCCACTGATTTTTTCAACCCGCACTCCAGCTGCAGGAATGACTTCGTAACGCGTTACAACAGGCCCCGTATGCACCTCTCCAGGTGTAACTTTAACACCAAATTCGCCTAGCGTACAAATCAACCTTTCCATTGTTTCTTGAAGCTCATCATCCAATACGGATTGCACTTCAGGAGCAGGCGTTAAAAGATTTATCGAAGGGAAAATGTAATCTCCATCCTGTTCCACCTTAGATTGTATCGCTTTTTCAACTTTTTCCCCTGTAAATATTTGCAGCTTTTTCTTATTGAAATCCCTGGATGCTTGAGTTTCCGTTAGTTTTTTTGAAAGCGGCTGCAGCGCTTTCTTCACGGGCTCTTCTACAATGGATTCCTTTTCTTTCTCTACTGGAATATTTTTCACCCTTTCACTCGCTTGCCTCAAAATGGGCTCTCCTACCATCAATGCTGGTTGTGCTTTCACACGCATAAATAACCGCTCCAGCCACCGAAAACAGCGTATCGACAATTGCTGTAATAGCTTCAACAAAGGAATAGATTTTTGAGAAACATTTTCTAAGGTTTCTTGAGTACTTTTTTTCCACGACAAACTCAAGATGAGCAGTGTAAAAAATGTTCCTATTAAAATAAACGTACTCCCAAAAGTACCAAAATTCTTTTCTAACAATTTAGAATACAGAGCATGTCCAATAAGCCCTCCCGGCCCATGCGGCACCAGTGTAGGGTTCTTAGCAAAAGCTGGTAGTGATTTTTGAACAAAAATAACATCCAATAAGCCACACGCCCCTAAAAAAGAGCCCATCACCATTGACAAACGACAAAGGTTAATATCCTGTATTTTCTTAGCTAAAAACCCATAAGCGTACCACAATAAATAAACAGGCATTAACCAAGCCGAAATCCCTAAAATATAATAAGACCAAAAAACTGTGAAAACCCCCACCACCCCCACCTTATTGGGCAATATATAGCCAGGATCTGCAGCGCCCGTTGAAATCCATGTGCTTTGCTTAGGACTATAATCAAAAAAGGCTACTAATAAAAGTAAGCCTACAACAAAGCAAATAAGTCCATATAAATACGATTGTTTAAAAGATTGTTTTTTAGAATTCATTTTTTGATGATGCAGTCGAGCAGAAGGGTTTTTTGACTAGATTCTACTTATGAAGCTATTTCATACGTCAGTCGGTTCATCTTCAAGACCAAAATCTATCTGCTATCACCATAGTAATCCTTACATTCACAAATTTGTTTATCTAAAAACCTTTCTCAAGTTAATTTGTGAAACGGAGTTCATTTTAGTAGGCTTCGCTAGCGATCTTATATTGACAGCAGCACATCCAAAACCTTATAATGGCTTTAATAAATAACACTCTGTGCGCTCGCAAAAAATAGTTTTTTCCCTCTTAGTCATTTTTTCGTTTCTTATAGTATCCGCTTACAGTGACGATTCAATTAATAACACAATAAATCAACCCTACACTACAGTAGAACCATATCAAAGCTCTATACATACACATCAGGTCTCTAATGATTGTGACATGCTAAGAGCGCGCGACTGGATTATGAATGACTTAATCGACCGCTACCCTCCTGTTCTCATGCGCATTGAAGAAAGGCCACTTTTCTTTGAGTGTCTAGATTTTAACGAAGTCGAAATTAAGCTCCTTTGCAGCATCTACGATCCTGCTCCCTATTGTGGCACGGTTGCTGGTACATACTTTAAAGGATATTGGACACCTGACACATATGTAGGCGTCTACGTTAATAAACGGTTAGTGAAAACACTTCCGCTTCAGCTTGGTAAAACAACTTTCACGCTTAAAGAAAGAAATCGCCCTTTTCGCCCAGTTAAAGGCTGCCTTCAAGGCACCTTAGAAATTACTAAAGATGAAGTACCCATTAAGGTACTTGGCTACTGCGTCAAAAGCCGTGTATATGACAAAAAAGAAGAATCCCTCAAGCCCTATTTTCTTCCTCATGCAAATGAACGCATTGTAGAACGTCACTTTGGTAATGCATTAGTCTATAAGCTTTCCTTTTCAGTTCTCGAGTACGCACCCAATCAACTTACTGGGCCTTATTACGAAACTGGATATACACCGAGCCCTTCTTGTTCTGTACCACCTCTTAACTAATAACTAACCTGTTCAATCTCAGCCACTCTCTTCCCTTTAAGCTTCAATCTTTATTTTCAAAGAAATAGGCGAATGATCCGCCCCCTTGATATTTGCTAAAATGCTCGCCTCCTCAATATTCTTATGTAGTTCCGTTGATGCTAAAAAATAATCAACTCTCCATCCAATATTTCGCGCCCTCGCATTAAATCGATACGACCACCACGTGTAGTTTCCCGGCTCATTAGGATGCTGATCCCGAAATGTATCGACAAATCCAGACCCCAGCAACTGAGTAAAATTTTCCCGCTCCTCATCCGTAAACCCAGCATTTCTTCGATTAGCCTTAGGATTCGCAATATCGATCTCCGTATGCGCAACATTCAAGTCCCCACAAATAATTGTTGGCTTTCGTTTACTTAGTTTCTCTAAATAATGACGAAAGTCGAGATCCCATGCCTCGGTACGATACTTTAATCGCGTTAACCCATGCTGTGAATTAGGAACGTAAACATTCACTAATGTAAAATGAGCAAATTCCGTTGTTATCACACGCCCCTCTTGTGGATGCTTAAATTCAGCAGAAGGTAAATCATAACTTACAGCAACTGGTTTCAAAGTAGAAAATGTCGCCGTCCCAGCATAGGCGCTTTTTTGCGCAAAATGAAAATACTTATAGGGAAATTGCTCAAACTTACTTTCAGGCGCAGATGCCGGCGTTACTTTAGTCTCTTGTAAGCACAAAATAGCAGGCTTTAGCTCAAGAATTGGTCTTAAAGCGTCTCTTTTTAAAACCGACCTTAAACCATTTACATTCCAAGATATTAAATGCAACAGTTTTTTCTTCATAGTTACTATCTTTGACCGATAAAATAAAGAGGGTCAATGGTACACATAACATCTATACCCAGTACATTTTGTATATATCCCTCTTTTTCAAATCCAATGAGTATCTTTACGCTTTACTTATAAACCACAATTTTATGAAGTAAAAATGCATGAATTCTGTTTCAGAAAAAAAAGGCATCGTCGTAACCTGTGTACAACCTACGGGCAAGTTGCACCTTGGTAATTACTTCGGTGCTATTAAAAACTGGATCCAGTATCTTGACCACTATGACTGCCTATTTGGCATCGTCGATATGCATGCAATGACGATTCCCTATATCCCTGCTGATTTACGCCATAACACACTCGATTGCGTCGCTCAATACGTAGCCTGCGGTCTTGATCCTAATAAATGCTCCATTTTCATCCAATCTCACATTCCACAGCACACCGAACTAATGTGGATTCTCTCCTGCTTAACCCCCCTTGGCCAACTAGAACGGATGACCCAATTTAAGGACAAAGCTAAAAGACAAGGCCTCTCTGTCAATGCAGGCTTGCTCTATTACCCCATTCTCCAAGCTGCAGATGTCCTTCTCTATAATGCTGATACTGTCCCCGTCGGCGAAGATCAAAAACAACATCTCGAACTCGCCCGCGACCTCGCCCAAAAATTCAACCAAGCTTATTCTGAAACCTTTAAACTCCCAGAACCCATTATCAACAAGTTTGGCAGTCGCATTATGTCTCTACAAGATCCTACAAAAAAGATGTCCAAGTCCGATGAAAATCAACAAAGCGTCCTCTACCTATGGGATGAACCCTCCATTATTAGAAAAAAAATCATGAACGCTGTCACTGATTCTGGTAATGAAATCATCGATCGTGATGATAAACCTGGTATTAAAAACCTTTTGACCATTATGAGCTTAGCAACCGATAGAATCATTGCCAGCCTTGTTCAAGAGTTCCAAACACAGGGTTATGGAATCTTTAAAGCCGCTGTTGCAGAAAGCCTTATAAAACTCCTTCATCCCCTTCAAGAAAATTACCAGACTCTTTCAAAAAACAAGGATGAATTACTACAAATTGTGCATAAAGGCACTCAGCATGCTAAACACTCTGCCCAGCGGACCATGACAAAAGTCTACCGAAAAGTTGGTTGCGTGGAGAGGAATTCGCCTTCCTCGACTGGAAAATCCTCAAATTAATCCTAGCTTTCCCTTAAAAAACAGCTACAGTTATTAACAGCTCATGCTTTCCAAACGCATTTCAATTCCAATTTATATCGCTACCCTTTTATTTTTTGCTGTCTTCTTCTTTTGGCCCATTTACCAAATCCTTTACGGCGGACTCTTCGATGCCAGTGGCCGCTTTTCCCCAGCATTTATTATTGAAGTCTTTAAAAACAATATCTACATCGAAGGTCTCACCAATGCTCTTGGAATTGCCATATTCTCAACATTGTTTGCTCTCTTAATAGCCATTCCTTTAGCTAGAGTCGCCGATCGCTATAGTTTTCCCGCTAAAAAACTTTTCATGGGGCTTGCTTTGCTCCCCATTATGCTCCCGCCCTTCGTAGGCGCTATCGGCATCCGCCAAATCTTGGCCCAATATGGTCTTTTTAACGTCATTTTAGAAACACTCCACCTTATCCCTGAAGGACAAGGGATCGATTGGTTAGGTCGCGAAGGACAATTCTGGGGAGTTGTTATCGTCAATACATTAAGCCTCTACCCTATCCTCTACCTCAACACACTCGCTAGCTTAGCTAATATAGATCCTGCGATGGAAGAGGCTGCTCAAAATCTTGGATGCCAAGGACTTAAAAAGTTTTTTACCATTACACTTCCCCTCATTCGCCCTGGGCTTTTTGCGGGGGGCACTATTGTTTTCATTTGGTCTTTTACAGAATTAGGCGTCCCTCTTATTTTTGACTTTAATCGTGTTACTTCTGTACAGATTTTTAATGGCCTAAAAGTCATGGATAACAATCCTTTCGCCTATGCCCTTGTCATCGTCATGCTCGCTTTTTCATTGATTTTTTACATCCTTGGAAAAGGCTTATTTGGTAGAAACCCTTTTTCCATGCTTGCAAAGGCTTCCCCCGCTAGAGAAACCAAAACCCCCAGTAAATGGGGCCAATTGGCATGCATTGCTTTATTCAGCGCCATTAGCATCATCGCCTTACTACCACATCTATCTGTCATCATCATTTCCTTTTCTGCCGATTGGTACAATACCCTGCTCCCGGAAAAATGGACTCTTTATAATTACCAACTTGCACTTGGCAACGCACTTACCATTCCTTCCATTCAAAATAGCCTCTTTTATTCAGGTTTAGCAACAATACTGAATGTCACACTTGGTATAGGAATTGCCCTTGTACTCGTTCGAACTCATTTACCAGGCCTCTTCTTAATCGATACACTATCTATGCTGCCACTAGCAGTTCCCGGCCTTGTTATGGCTTTTGGCTACTTGGCTATGACCCAAAAAGGGACTTTCTTTGCCTTTCTAAATCCTATCGATAATCCCACTACCATTTTAATTATCGCTTACGCTATCCGTAAACTCCCCTTCATCGTACGCTCCGCTGTAGCAGGGCTTGAACAAACCAGTATCACCTACGAAGAGGCTGCTCAAAACCTTGGTTGTCCTCCGCTAAAATCCAGCTTCAAAATTACCTTCCCCCTTATCCTTGCTAATCTTGTTGCAGGCTGTTTGCTTGTTTTTTCACAAACCATGCTGGAAGTTTCCGACTCTCTTATCCTTGCGCAAAAGCAGGAATACTATCCTATTACAAAAGCCATTTATGAATTATTAAATCTTTTAGGTGATGGACCTTTTATCGCTTGTGCCCTTGGCGTGTGGGCTATGTCCTTCCTTGCTATCACCATTTTAGGAGCCTCTACACTCCTTGGCAAAGCCCTCGGCTCCATTTTTAAGGTGTAAGCCTTTCAAATAATCCATCCTAAGCAGCTTTATTCTTTTAATCACGAGTTTTCCAATCTAGCCAAACCTATACTAACCGCCGCATTTTGAACTAACTGCAAACCCTCTATATCAAAAGGCGTTTTTTCCAAAATACTCTCTCCCATCTTTAGCGCTTTATCAAATAATCCCATCTCCAAATAAATTTGCCCCATTTTTTGCTTAACCTGCAAATTCTCCGGCTGTGCTTTTTCCCATTCCTCCAAACCCCACATCGCTACTTTTTTCAACTGATTTTTCATTCCCATCTTAGATACCCAAGAGAGCCCCCGGCTATTAAACGGATAATCCTGCAAAGAGAGTATAGCATACTGCCAAGCTCTTTCGTCTTTTTTTAGAAATGCACTGATGTAACCAAATGATAGAAAAAGATAACTCATTATCCATCTAATCACTTTTCTTACAGAAGTTAATCGGCAATATACTTCCCTAGCCCCTATTAAATGCAATTTATTCACTTCCAAGCAGATCTCATTTCGAGCGATTATTGTACGGCACACTTCAGTCACATAGGCATATTCTTTTAACTCAAAAGATCGCAAGCATGTTGAATAAAAATGTTTATCCACCTCAGATAAACAATTAATTTCAATTTCTCTAAGCATTTTTAATGATCTCTAAATCTTCACTAACGGCTTTCATTAAGCGCTCCATTCCCTCTTTCGCTATAGCCTCCTGTGCATGTTCCACTAATAACCTTATCATAGACTCTGTCCCGGAATAACGTACCAACACATGTCCTTTTTCGCCAAAAGATTCCTTAAGCTCTGAAAGTACTTTTTGAACATGCACTAGTCTCTCAAGCGCTTTTTTCTCCTTAACTCTTAGATTCAGTATTTTTTGAGGGAACAATTGAATATCCTCACAAAGTTCCTTTAAGGACTTTTTTGTTTTTAATAAACATTCACAAAGCTTTAATCCAGTGACTAATCCATCCCCACTCTTTAAAAGATCACTGTAAATAACATGCCCTGAAGACTCTCCCCCTAAACTACACCCCAACGCTTCCATTGCGTACAAAACATTACGATCCCCCACGTCTACCCGAACAACCTGACATCCTTTCGCATTTAAAGACCAATCAAGCCCTCCATTGCTTTGAATCGTTGTCACTAACGTCTTTTTTTTCAACTTTCCTTCCCGCAGACCCTGTAGCGCCAAAATCCCTAACAGTTGATCGCCCGGCGCCACTTTCCCTTTGTCATCACATACTAAGACTCGGTCCCCATCTCCATCATAGCTGATGCCTAAATGGGCTTGAGTTGCTTTAACAACTGCCACGAGTTTTTCAGGATGCTCACTACCCACTCCTTCATTAATATTGATACCTTCTGGTTCATTGCCTATATTAATTAACTCGCTGCCAAAATATTTAAAAACTTCATGAACCGTTTGTACAGTCGCTCCATTAGCAGTGTCTACAACAATTTTCCACCCCTTTAAACAATCTTTCGGTAATAAATTTTTTACAAATTTTATATAGATTTCTAAGTCTTCCCGTTTTTTAATTTGACTTAAAACCCTTGCAGAGCTTGCCTTTTTCTTCTCTAAAAAACTTTCAATCTCCACTTCATCCTCTAACTTCAGTTTCTTTCCTTCTTTGCCAAATACTTTAAGTCCATTATCTTCCGCAGGGTTATGCGATGCAGTGATCATAACGCCACCCATAGCTCCACTTTCCTTAATCAAATAACTTAAAGCCGGTGTTGGCACAATACCCTCCAAAATAATCGTAAGTCCCCCTTCTAGCAAACCCTTCACTAAAGCCCTTTCTATTTTTGGTCCCGAATCCCGCGTATCTCGCCCAATTAAAATCTCTCCTACTTTTCCTTGCGCTTGAAACCAATAGCCAAGCGCTCTCCCAAACTTCTCTACAAATTCTTCATTTAAAAAGTCTCCTCCAAAACGACCCCGAATTCCATCCGTTCCAAAATAACGACATTTCATTGTTTAAAAATAAAAGGTGGTACCACCAAATGAATTTTTTCTCGTTGCCCACGAATGTCAACTTCCAACTCATTTTCATTTTTATTCATCAAAATTAAGCCACTGCCAATTGGCCGCCCTAAAGAAGGAGAATATGTTCCCGATAACACATTTCCTATTTCTTCTTTCCCGGCAAAAATCTTTGCGCCCTTGCGCGCAATTCTTCTCCCTTCTAATTTAAAATAAATAACCTTTCTATGAACCCCCTCTTCAAGTTGCTGTTTAAGCGCCTTTTCTCCAATAAATTCACGTCTCTTATTAAATTTAACAGCCAATCCTAATCCAGCTTCTAAAGGCGTGATCTCTTCACTAATTTCACGTCCATATAAAGGATACCCCGCCTCCAGTCTTAAACTATCCCTTGCCCCTAACCCCGCTAATTGTATACCATATGCTTTCCCAACTTCTAATAAACTCTTCATAAGCTTTTCAGTGACATTCGTTGGACAATAAATTTCAAAGCCATCTTCCCCTGTATACCCTGTTCGACTAATGATCACTTGGGCGCCTTTAAACTTTTCTTCCATGAATTGAAATCGCTTTAAATGAGGGACCTCGTTCCATAGCTCTTTTAAAACATCCACAGCCTTTGGTCCTTGAACCGCTAATTGTCCAAACTCGCTAGAAACATCCTTTACTTCACAGTCAAATTTAACCGCTTGTTTTTTCAGCCACTCAATATCTTTTTGAGTGTTGCTCGCATTGACACACAATAACCACTCTTCTTCCCCTAGCCTATACATAACCAGGTCATCCATACACCCACCCCTCTCATTGCACATCACTGTGTAATGGGCATATCCGATAGGAATTTTCGAAAAATCATTCGTCATTACAAAATCAATAAATGCCAATGATTCTCGGCCACTAATAGAAGCCTTCCCCATATGGCTAACATCGAACACTCCCGCCTTCTGCCTTACTGCTAAATGCTCTTCAATAATACTTCGATATTGTAACGGCATCTCCCATTCAGCAAAAACAACCATCTGCCCACCCTGTCGTTTATGAAAATTATTGAGAGGGGTCAACTTTGCATCCATAAGTTTTAATCGTGAACTGACTTTGCAGCGCATTGAGCTGCTATGCTAATGCCTTTAAGAATAAGATCGCTATCAATAACATCAAAAACATTTTCATGCGTATAGAGACTAGCCAAACTACCCGTTCCTATAATACGCATTGGCTGTTGGGGAAATGTTTGCTGAAAACGCGCGGCAACTTCTTTAATAGCCCCCAAATGACCGTAGTAAGCCCCTGCTTGACAACTTTCGATGGTTGAGAGATTTAATAATTGACGGGGGTTTTCTAAAGGAATAGGAGGGATCTGAGCTGCTTTTTCTGTCAAAGCATCTAAGCTTGTCTTGATTCCCGAGAGAATGACAGCCCCTAAAAATGTCCCGTCTGCATTAACGGCGCTTAAAGTAGTCGCCGTTCCTAAATCAACGACGATACAATTACCTTTAAAAAGGTAAACACAGGCAACAGCCGTTGCTATCATATCCGTTCCTAAAATAACCGCTACTTCTGGATGAATATTTAAAAAAGGAGCAGTGTCTGCTGTGAGTACAAAGGGTGAGAAATCAAAAGTCTTTTTACATACAGCAATGAGAGGCTCGGTCAAATTGGGAACAACAGAGCAAATGCCAACTTGTTGAATATCCTGTTTCTTAAGATTATTATTTTTAAGAAAAAGCTCCAAATGGTCTGTAAATAAAGAAGGGTTATTAAGGCTTTCAGTAGGCAGCCGAAAACTACATTGCAATTCATTGTTGGAATTAAGTACCCCTGCAAAAACATTCGTATTTCCTACATCAAAGCACATAATTATAAATTCTTTGCAATAACCAAGTTTCTTTGAATTTTCCATATCAGCGTTTAAGGAAATGTGTGTAGTTAAAGCCAAGCATATGCATATTATAAGTTTATTCATCGTTGTTTTTAAATCATTAAATAGCTTATATTAACGGAAACCAGTAACAGCCCAGCCGCTGTTTTTTTAAAGTCCATCTTTTTGAGCTTCTACTTGCTTCCTTTCAATGTTGTTACAAGTAAAATTATCGAAGCTTGTAATAATGAGATCGGCTTGACCAAAATCTTGTTTTTCTGAATGAGGCGCTCTAACAGCAATAGCTGTCATGCAAGCATCTATAGCAGCCTGAATGCCATTTTTAGAGTCTTCAATAGCTAAGCAATTTTTTGGCTTAATCCCTAAAGTTATTGAAGCTCGCATATATGGTTCGGGAAATGGTTTACCTCTTTTGACGTCATCGGCCGTTATCACAACATCAAAATATTCTCTAATACCGAGACTGCTTAAAATAAATCCTGTTGTTTCAGACTCATTAGAAGTCACCACTCCTATTTTAATCCCATTTGATTTTAAATACTCCAGAAAACCAATTAACGCTGCATCACGTGCCTTTAGCCCGTTTTTTCTTAAGGCATTACGATAATGGCCGCGTTGTGCTTCATATAAAGACCCAACGTATTGTGAAAGACCATAGGTAGCTTTGAAATATTGCCAAATCTCCCTACGTGTTAATCCCATAGTATGGCGTTCATCATCTTTAGTTGCATCTATTCCAAACTCCTGCACTAAGTATTGTTTAAAAATCGCTGTTTCTAATGCGATGGTGTCAACCAGCACTCCATCCATCTCAAATAAAACAGCTTGAATTTGGTTATTGCTTGAGCAGCTTCCTGCATTAAGACTTGGCATAATCACCAAGAAAATTAAAAACATACCAAAATTAAATTGCTTTCTCAAAAAATCTAGACGCTTTTTCATAGCTGAAAGGCTACTATTTGAAGTAGCCCTGAGTCAATGTAAACTTTGACTTGCCCTTCGAGTCCTTTATCCCTTATCCTGCCGTCACTTATATGATTGCACTCATTACGGCAATTACACTTACTTTATCCATCTCTGCTCTTTGTTCATTATTAGAGTCTCTAATCTTAACGACCTCAACGGCAGAAATTGAAGCCATTAAAAAGCAACACCCTCATAGAGGAAAACTACTGGAAGGCTTTAAAGAAGATATTGAACAAACAAGTTCAGCTATCTTAGCTCTTAACACAATTTCTAACACACTTGGAGCCTCTATCATAGGAGCCCTCGCTCTTCAGTTCTTAAATGAAGAAAAGTTTTTTATTGTCACCATCGCCATCACCATCGCTATTCTCCTTTTTTCAGAAATCCTTCCAAAAAACATAGGCATCCTTCATAGAAAAAAATTAACCATTCATTTCATTTATCTCTTTTACTTTGTAAGGATCATTATGAAACCCATTTCTTGGCTATGCAAAAAAACCGTTTTGATTCTTATCCCAAAATCAGAATACGCCTCTGAATCCTCTCAAGAAGATATTGTTCTTTTGGCCGAAAAAAGCGCTAAGGAGGGCAAAATCTCTCCAGAAGAAAGAAACATGATCACGAATGCCCTCAGTTTAAACGATGTCCAAGTCACTGATATCATGACGCCTCGGACAGTCGTTACCGGTTTAGAAAAATCTGCTACTCTAAAAGAAGTCTTTCAACTCCACCCTATGATCCCCTTTGCTCGCATCCCCGTTTACGATAAAGATCTTGATAATATCGTTGGCATCGTCCGTCGCCGAGATATGGTCAATGCTAAAGAAAATTTCACCATAGCTCAATTTATGCAACCAGCTACCTTTATCCCCACAACAGCTACTGCTCTCGACGCCCTTCGCCACTTTCTTAAACATCAACAGCAACTTTCCGTCGCTGTCGATGAATTTGGATCCTTTGTAGGTGTCATTTCGATGGAAGACATCTTTGAATACATCATTGGCAAAGAAATCTTTGAAAAAGACGATATCGCCGTTGATATGCGTGAGTTCGCCCTTAAAAAGAAAGAGCATTCTAAAAAAACATCTATGCCACAAAAAAAAACTTAACCATTTACTATGATACTTGCAGTACTAGCCTTTTGGGTTCACAATATCGATCCTTTCCTCATCCGCTTCCCCCATTCAAATTTTGGTATCCGCTGGTATGGCGTTGCCTATGTCCTTGGCTTCATCATCGCCTATTATTTACTTAGCCTCTATTACAAAAAAAAACGCTCTCCCTTGGATCTCGAAGCGCAAAGTTCTTTTTTCATTACCTTAATCCTTGGCGTTATCATTGGCGGACGCATAGGCTATATGTTATTTTATGGTTGGGATTACCTCATCCAGCATCCTCTCAATATCTTCAAAATTTGGGAAGGAGGAATGTCCTCTCATGGAGGCTTTGCAGGCGTTATCATTGCTACTTATTGGTATAGCCGAAAACATTCCCTCTCCTTTGCTGGCCTTTGCGATATTGTAGCCACCTTAGCGCCCCCAGGTATCCTCCTAGGCCGAATTGCTAATTTCATTAATGGCTACCTTTGGGGGGAAATTTCCTATGTTCCATGGGCCGTTATCTTCCCTCAAAGCACTCCCGGTGTCCCACTAGAACTCATTTCCCCACGGCATCCTTCACAACTCTATGCCGCATTTTTAGAAGGCTTTGTTTTACTTTGTTTTACTCAAATTCGATTTTGGACCCGGCCGCCAAATACCCCCAAAGGCCAATTAACTGGGGAATTTCTCATCGGTTATGCTCTACTACGGATTGTTGATGAAGTTTTTCGAGAACCCGATGCCGGTCTCATCCTTGGAATCAGCCGCGGACAATTTTATTCCATTTTCATCGCTTTAGTAGGTGCTCTATTCATTATAAATGCACATTGGAAGAAGAAAAATTCTTCTATCTAAACAACAGTGCCGGTACCTCACACCGTTGAAGCATTGCCGTCGTTGTACTTCCAATAATGAGCTCACGAATCCGTGAGTGCCCGTAAGCTCCCATTATTAGCAAGTCAATCGATTCCTTTTTAATGTATTCGCTAATTTCATCTTCAACTATTCCTCTTAGTAACTCACTGCGCACCAGTCTGTGGCCACCTGCCTTGGCAACAATTGTTCCTTGCTCAAGGTACTTCTTTGCCATTTCGACATCTCCTTCTTTTTCAGCAGCTGTAACAATGTAAACATCCAAATCATTGAGTAATCCACTTTTATTTAAATAATCCATAGCTTTTACACAGCTACCCCCACCATCATAAGCAATAAGTACTCGTTTAATGTTTCGATAGTCCTTAGATGCTATAAAGCAAGGTTTCTTACTCGCACGCACTACTCGCTCCATAGAAGCCCCTAAGTGACTTTTGGCTAAATTCATCCCCTTGCCTCTTTTCCCTAACACCACTAGCTCCGCATTGACTTCCTCTTCTACTATCACATCCACTAATTGACCCGTGCGTTGCTTGAACTCATAATTCGCTCCTAAAAACCCTTCATCCTGCATCACTTTGGTGATACGTTTTCCAATTGCCTTACCCTTAGTTTCTTCAACTTTCTGAATGTTTTCTATCAAGACATGATAGGGCTGCAGACCATATCCGCCCCCTAAATCTGTAATCCCTGACAACTCATATTCTAGTAAGCTTGAAACATACAATCCCTCAGCCCCCATTTTTAAACGTTTTGCAAGCCAACTTCCATAGCGACAACAACTCTCTCCATATTTAGACCCATCGACACAGATCAATATTTTCTTCACCATGTGTCCATCCTAATACACTACAAAAAATTTGCAATCCAAGAGGCCTTTGAAAATAATATGAAAATTACTGAGTGGCTAAAAATCTTCCAAACTCAACAATTTTCACCTCATCTCAATTGCCCTACTTTTACCCTCTCCATAGCACGGTTCCATCGGGTACGATCCCGTTTCTAATCACTACTAGCTTTCCATCTCGTATACAAATATCGCCATAATCATATCCATTAGGATAATCATTTGGCCGAAGCTTCACTTTATTCCCGATCCGTGCTCCTTTATCAATAATCGCATTTTCAATAACACAATTCTTCCCTACCCCTAAAAGCGGTATTTGCTCAAGGTTGCACTTTTCTTCTTCCTTTACGCCCTCATATTCCTCAGATCCCATGATATACACATTTTTTAAATAACTACCCTCCCTAATCACTGACCGTACCCCCACAACACACCTCTCCAATACCGCATCCGTCACGATACACCCATCTCCTAAAATGGTCTGCACCATTCTTGAACCATTGATTTTTGAAGATGGCAAAAACCTTGGATGTGTGTAAATTAAATTATCCGCGTCAAAAAAATTAAATGCTGGTACTAAGTCTGTTAACATAAGATTCGCTTCCAAAAAAGATCCAATTGTTCCAATATCTTCCCAATATCCTTCAAAAACATAGGAACACACCTTAGCCTTTCCCAGCAGTCCCGGCAAAACCTCCTTGCCAAAATCACTTCCCGGTAACTGCAAAGCTTCTTTTAGTACCGATGCTTTAAAAACGTAAATCCCCATCGATGCCAAGCAATGCCCCGGTCGACATAAATGCCCTATCGAAGAACATAAATGCCCACTAATCACTAAACTTTCTATCTCTTCATTTGATTTCGGTTTCTCAACAAATTCCTTAATAACAAAATCATCCCCTACCCGTATAACTCCAAAATGCGATGCTCTTTCCTTCGGAATCAATGTAGACGATATCGTTATATCTGCCCCCAATCGCTTATGATGCTCTATTATTTCACGAAAATCCATCCTGTATAACTGATCACCGGAAAGTATCAAAAATAAATCATCATTCTTGTAATGAAAGTGATGCATATTCTGCCTGACAGCATCTGCCGTCCCCTGGTACCAATAATCCCCTAACTCTGTTTGCTCTGCAGAAAGTATATCAACAAATCCAGCGCTAAATGGATCAAACTTATAAGAGTCTTGAATATGCCGATGCAAAGATGCCGTATTAAACTGTGTTAATAAATAAATCTTATTATATCCTGAATTTAAACAATTACTAATAGGTATATCTACTAACCTATACTTACCTCCAAGTGGCACAGCTGGCTTAGCACGGGTCTTTGTCAAAGGATATAACCGTGTTCCGCGCCCACCTCCCATTATAACGCATGCAACTTTCTGTTTCATTTGGGGCAATTTTTATCTTGAACTTATAGCATTTCGCCTAAAAAATAAACTCTTTTATACTCATTTGACTTGAAATTATCTATTTTATAAGGGAGTATATCCCAACAGTATTTTGAGGTTCCTTGAGAAGAGCTAATAACGAAGCTGAAGAAGTGTACACTAGTACATAACAAAGCCAAAGTTTGAAAGCATGGTACTTCAAAAGATGAAGGATATATTTATGTGTGGAATAGTTGGTTATATCGGTAAACATGAAGCTTCTGAAATTTTACTAGAAGGCCTTAAACGCCTCGAATATAGAGGATACGATTCAGCAGGTATCACTCTTCTCAACAATAACACCTTTAATAGAGTTCGCACTCCCGATAGAGTCGCTGGTCTTATTCAGTTAGCCAAAAATGCCAACCTCCAAGGGCGCCTAGGCATTGCTCACACTCGGTGGGCTACTCATGGTGGTATTTGCGAAGCAAATGCCCACCCCCACATCAGTTCGGATGGCCTTTTCACCCTCGTTCATAACGGTGTTATCGAAAACTATCAAAAACTAAAAGACTTCCTTCTCTCTAAAGGCTTCACCTTTAGTTCAGAGACTGATACTGAAACCATCGTTAACTTAATTGCTTATTATTATTCTAAACAGAAAGAAAACCCAGATTTCTCCAAAAATTCTTTCCTAGAAAGCGTTCGTAAAACCCTGAATGATCTTGAAGGTACCTATGGCATCGCTGTCATCTGCAAAGATTTTCCAAATGATATTATTGGAGCCCGTAAAAGTTCACCTCTCTTGCTAGGGGTCGGTGAACAAGAATTCATACTATCCAGTGACATTGCAGCTTTTGCTAGGCGGACAAAAAATGTTATTTATTTGAACGATAACGAAATCGTTCACGTCTCTAACCAAGATTTCACTATCCAAACCATCAGTGATAAATCTGTCCGCGCTATTATTGAAACTGTTGAATGGGATGGCGATTCCGCCGACCTTGGAATTTTCTCCCACTACATGGAAAAGGAAATCTGTGAGCAACCTACCGCCCTTTTGAACTCTATGCGGGGCCGCTTTTCGGATGATGAAAGCACTGCTCATTTCGGGGGTCTCAATCTTTCCCCTCAAGAATTGCGACATGTTGACCGTATTCTTTTCTGCGCCTGCGGTACTGCTTGGCACGCTTGCCTCATTGCCAAATATCTTATAGAGCGCTTTGCTCGCATTCCAGTTGAAGTCGATTATGCATCCGAATTCCGCTACCGAAATGCTCCCCTCGATAAAAATACTCTTTTCTTCGTCATCAGCCAATCCGGTGAAACAATCGACACCCTTTCCGCCCTCAAAGAAGCTAAACGTAAAGGTTACCACACGCTCGCTATTTCCAATGTTGTTGGTTCAACAATTGCCAGAGAAGCCAACGGAGGCATTTACCAACACGTAGGGCCCGAAATAGGCGTCGCTTCTACAAAAGCCTTCACCTCCCAAATCCTCATAGCTGCAATGATTGCTCTTTTTCTTGGCCGCCTTAGAGATCTGAGCTTCGAAGCTGGTATGAAACTTGTCGAAGCTTTGAAAAAAGTTCCTGAACAAGTTCAAACCATCCTTGATAGCCGCCTTCTAATTAAAAAACATTGCTCTCAAATACGCTCATTACAATAATTGTCTTTTCCTCGGACGCCAACTCATGTTCCCAATCGCCTTAGAAGGCGCCCTTAAATTAAAAGAAGTCTCCTACATCCATGCAGAAGGCTACCCTGCAGCAGAAATGAAACATGGTCCTATCGCCCTCATTTCACCCGAAGTTCCTACCTTTTTCTTAGCCCCTCAAAATCATATTTTTCAAAAATCCCTCTCCAATATGCAAGAGCTAAAAGCTCGTAAAGGCCCACTTGTCACCATTACTTCAGAAGAAAATGCCCATCTTGTTCAAAATATTTGCGATGATCTTATCTTAATTCCCCAAGCTCACGAAGCTGTCCAACCCATCCTTGCTACCATTCCTCTACAATTGCTAGCCTATGAAATCGCTCTCGCGAGAAATTGTGACGTTGATAAACCCCGTAACCTTGCTAAAGCTGTTACCGTAGAATAGATGGCATGCCTCGGTAAGTAATCATCTGCGCCAA
>Ga0206902_10085_pt1 | contig 26891 bp, 21 predicted proteins | sample Alteio_BWOrgHeat_44_FD_153242 | JGI IMG/M metagenome (GOLD analysis project Ga0206902, IMG submission 153242) | Enriched cells from forest soil in Barre Woods Harvard Forest LTER site, Petersham, Massachusetts, United States -... | ecosystem: Environmental > Terrestrial > Soil > Temperate forest >... | reverse complement strand
TTACGCTTTTATTACTATGTTGAGGAGCTTGTTTGGGACAAAAATCACTTTTTCAATCGTTTGACCATCGATATATTTTGCTATTAACTGATGCTTTTTGGCTGCACTCATAACGACTTCTTGTGTTTGATCTTTAGGTAGCTCAAAACGTCCTCGTAGTTTCCCATTGACCTGTACAACATAGGTCATTGTTTCATCCTCAAGGTACTTTTGAATGACTTCTGGATAGGGAGTATAGGATAACGATTCCCTATATCCAAGATGATGCCAAATTTCTTCAGCCACATGTGGAGCTAAGGGCATTAAAAGCTGTGTCGCTGTTCTGACAACGCTTTTTGGATAGGTCGGTAATTTTGTAAAATCATTAATAAATTCCATCATCTTGGCAATTGCCGTATTAAATTGCATAGCTTCAAAATCCTTTGTCACACCATCTAAAAGGCGATGTCCTAATTTTAATCCTTCTAAATGCTCTTCCTCAGTCACTTTTTCTGATGTTGCCATTTCAAAAAAACGTGTCAAGAAACGCTTACAGCCATTGACGGCATCTGTATTCCAAATCTTTTCCTTTTCTAAAGGTCCCATAAACATTTCATACATTCTCAATGAATCTGCGCCATACTCCTCAATGATCTCATCAGGAGTAATCCCGTTGAGTTTTGATTTGGACATTTTTTCAATTTGGCTTGTCAAAGGTTCGTTTGTTTCACGATGAAAATATTTCCCCTCTTTTTCGATGACATCTTCCGGTGCAACATAGACTCCATTCGCCTTCTGATATGAGCGTGCAACGATCAATCCTTGATTCCGCAACGACTTAAAAGGCTCAGGATTAGTTACAAGGCCACAATCGAACAATACTTTATGCCAGAAACGCGCATACAATAGATGCAACACAGCATGCTCAACCCCTCCGACATATAGGTCTACGCTATTCCAATACCGCTCTACATTTTTATCCCATGCCTTCTTACTATTGTGTGGATCACAAAAACGCAGATAGTACCAACAAGACCCAGCCCACTGTGGCATGGTGTTTGTCTCTCTTTTAGCTTTCTGTTTCGATTTTGGATCAACGATATTTACCCACTCAAACACCTTTGCCAAGGGACTTTGTCCATCTCCTGAGGGTTTGTAATCTTCGATTTCTGGAGGCAATAGCGGCAACTCATCTTCGCCAAGAACACGAATCGTACCATCAGCCAGATGCAAAATAGGAAAAGGCTCTCCCCAATAGCGTTGACGCGAAAACAGCCAATCACGCAATTTGTAAGTGATATGGCGTTTGCCGTAACCTTTGGTCTCCAACCAGACAGTGATTCGCTCTTTTGCCTTTTCAGTATCCAATCCTTCTAAAGAGATTTCAGGATTTTTACTATTGATACACAGTCCATCTCCCGTCCAACACACGCGACCCGCTAAAACCTTTTCACGATGTGTCTTGGAGTCACTTTCTTGAGGAATTAATTCTGGATGTTTATCCAAATCAGGATCAAATACTGGCACGATTGGCAATTCAAACTGTTTTGCAAACGCAAAATCACGCTCATCGTGTCCTGGAACAGACATGATGGCCCCAGTGCCATACCCCATCAACACAAAATCGGAAATCCAGATAGGGATCTCTTTGTTCGTAGCAGGATTGCGTGCATAAGCTCCTGTAAAGACACCTGTTTTTGATTTATTCAGTTCCGTTCGGTCCAGATCACTCTTTGCAGCTGTGGCTTTCTTGTAAGCAACAACCTTTGCTTTCTGATTATCTGTAGTAATTTTTTCAACCAAAGGATGCTCTGGAGCAATCACCATATATGTTGCTCCAAATAGTGTATCAGGTCGTGTTGTGAATACAGTAATCGTCTCTTTTTCGCCCTTAACAGGAAAATCGATAAGAGCCCCTTCGCTTTTGCCAATCCAATTTATTTGCAATTTTTTTAAACTTTCAGGCCAATCGACAAGATCTAAGTCTTGAATTAGTCTTTCCGCATAGGCAGTGATTTTTAAAATCCATTGTTTCAAAGGTCTGCGCTCAATGGCATGTCCGCCCTCTTTTGCCCGACCGTTTTCTACTTCTTCATTGGCCAACACTGTTCCTAATGCGGGGCAATAGTTAACCATCATTTCCGCTTCGTAAGCTAAACCTTGTTTATATAAAATGGTAAAAATCCACTGCGTCCATTTGTAATAATTTGGATCGCTTGTCGCCATTTCCCGGTCCCAATCGTAGCTAAAACCTAGCGAACGCAGCTGTTTTCTGAAGGTGTCGATATTTTTTTGAGTTGTGACCCTGGGATGAGTTCCAGTTCTTACAGCGTATTGCTCTGCAGGTAATCCAAAACTGTCCCAGCCCATTGGATGCAATACATTATACCCTTTCTGGCGCATGTATCGAGCCATAATATCTGTTGCAGTATATCCTTCGACATGGCCGACATGAAGACCTGCACCGGAAGGATAAGGAAACATGTCTAAAACGTAATATTTTGGTTTTTTCTCATCGACTTCAACTTTGAAAGTTTTATTGTCGAGCCAATACTTTTGCCACTTGTTTTCGATGCTTTTATGGTCGTACTTCATAAAATTAGTTAGTGTTTTTCTTTTGTTTTGGTCTGAATTGTGATATACTCACTGTTTTTGCAAGCATCTATCATATACCAACCAAAGGAATAAGTTCCATCTCTCATGGCAAAATCAAAACGAAAAACTAAAGAAAACATTTCTATTACTCGCTCTTCAAAAGAAGAAAAATTATTTCAAAATATTTTAAAATCTATTCAGCAATTCATGCTAGGCAAAGCGTATAAGCCTATGGGCATCGAGGATCTGATGCGTCGCTTGGCCTTACCTCCACAGCACCAAGAACTGGTTACAGAAGCCGTCGAAACATTGACATCACAAGGGGTGTTGGAAACTAAAAAGGAACAATTCGCCCCTAAGAAAGAACGTAAAGATGTTTTTACTGGCACTCTGAGATTACATGCCAGGGGTTTTGGGTTTGTTCAACTCAATGACAATTCGGTTTACGAAGAAGATATTTTTGTTCCTAAACAATTCACTCTTAACGCTGTCGACGGGGATACTGTCGAAGTGCAAGTCAACCCTGTCGTTTCTGAGAAAGGTCCTGAAGGAAAAATCGTTACCGTTCTCGCCCGCGGACGCACGCATGTCGCAGGCATTATTCGCGAAGTGGAAAAGTATGGCGATATGATCGCGTTCGTTCCCATGCTTGGTGAAGGCAAAAGAGTCGTTGTCCAAAAACATAAAAAAATCCCTATACAAGTCGGCGACCGTATTATTATGGAAGTGATTGAATGGGGCACAAAGGACTCTGAGACCATCTGTAAGGCCTCTCGGCATATTGGTCATATCTCAGATCCTTCTTGCGATATTCCAGCAGCCATTGCGGAGTACGAGTTGCGTGATAAATTCCCTCAAGCAGCTATAGCAGAAGCAAAAAAGATAGGCTCGCGAGTAGCACAATCAGCCATAAAAGGCCGTGAAGATTTTCGCAAACTGGAATGCTTCACAATAGATCCAGAGACTGCAAAAGATTTTGATGATGCTCTAACGCTATCCAAAAATAAAAAAGGCCACTACCATTTGGGTGTGCACATTGCCGATGTGTCACACTATGTGCAACCAGGTTCTGCGCTTGATCTCGAAGCAAAAGAAAGGTGCAACTCGACCTACTTTCCTCGATTTTGCCTTCCCATGCTGCCCTCAGAGCTTTCTGACAACCTATGCAGTCTTAAACCTGATGTGAACCGTTTAACCGTTTCCGTTTTGATGGAATTTGATAAAGAAGGCAATTTAGTCGATTATCGGATCGCGCGGTCAGTGATAAAAAGTGCAAAACGTTTTTCCTATCGCGAAGCTAAAGAGGTCCTTGATGGCAAGTTAAAAAGCCCTCACTTACCCACATTAAATCTGATGGTGGAGTTGTGCCGTCTGCTAAAACGGAAGCGTTATGAGAGAGGCAGCATTGAATTTGCCTTACCGGAACTTGTCGTGCTCGTAGATGATAAAGGCGTCCCTTACAAAACCGATTACATTGAATATGATGTGACACATCAGCTTGTTGAAGAGTTTATGTTGAAAGCAAATGAAATGGTCGCCACACATCTAAGCAAACATGGAAAAAACCTGACATACCGAGTGCACGATATCCCTTCAGAAGAGCATATGAAGGACTTTTCATTATTAGCAGGTGCCTTTGGATTTAGGCTTTCCGACAAACCAACACCGAACGAGTTACAGCTTCTTTTTGATGAAGCCCTCACAACACCTTATGGACCTTATTTGGCAACAAGTTACATCCGTCGTATGCGTCTAGCATTTTATTCTCCTGAAAATATTGGACATTATGGTTTAGGCCTCACACACTACTGTCATTTTACAAGCCCCATTCGTCGTTATGTGGATTTAGTTTCGCATCGCATCATTTTCGGAGAAAGCGATGATCTTGAAGAACTTGAAAAAATTGCCAACCACTGTTCTGACAGAGAAAGAATCAGTGCCAAAGCAGAAATGAGTGTTAACATATTAAAGAAATTACGTCTTTTGAATGATCTCTACGAAAAAGACCCCACAAAGCAGTATGAAGCCATTGTGACAAAAGTGAAAAACTTTGGAGTTTACTTTGAAATTTTGGATCTGATGTTTGAAGGCTTCTTGCATATCTCTGAGCTTGATAATGACTATTATGTGTATGAAGAATCGGCCATGCGTCTTCGCGGAGCTTATCAGGGAAGAATGTTTACTGCAGGAGAAAAAATTACTGTCATGTTAAAGAACGTAGATTTAATTCTCTCATCTGCAGAATGGAATCTTGTTTCAGGACCGGAACAATCCCAAGAAAAAACCTCCAGTCGAAAACCTGAGCGCAAGAAAGGTTCAAGCAAAAAACCTATCACACGCAAGCCTGTTCCCCCAGTACGCAAATTTTTTGGGAAAAAGAAATCTGCAAGAAGAAAAAAATAAAAATGGACGATATGGACTTCATGGACACCATGGACGTAATGGACACATTAAATAGCTTGTATGTCCATATCGTCCATAATTAATTAAAGTCTCATGCCCAAACTACCCTTAAGCTACTACCAGCATCATGATGTGTTGTTTCTTAGCAAGGATTTGCTTGGAAAATTTCTGTTCACAAAAATTGGCGCCAAACTAACTGGTGGCATGATCATTGAAACGGAAGCCTATCGAGCTCCAGAAGATCGCGCCTCACATGCCTATGGCAACAAGCGAACAAAAAGAAACGCCCCGATGTATATGCATGGAGGCGTTTGTTATGTTTATCAATGCTATGGAATTCACTATTTGTTAAATATCATCACCAACCTTGAAGAAATTCCCCATGGAATATTAATCAGAGCCATTTTTCCAATTGTTGGAATTGATGAAATGCTTAAACGTAGAGGAAAAAATAAAATCGATAAATCCTTCATAACAGGCCCTGGAACCGTTACAGAAGCCCTTGGCATTACTCTAGAACAGAATTGTTTGCTGTTAAATAGTGCACAAATCTGGATTGAAGACAAAAAGATAAAAATTCCGGACGAAGCAATCATTGTAGGCCCACGCATAGGTGTGGAATATGCCAAGGAAGATGCGTTGCTACCTTGGCGCTTTCGTGTCTCACCAACATGGTTGAAAGCATGGGCAAACGCTGTATGTTAACCCATGACAACATCCGGAGTCGCTGCTGCTGTTTGCGCTTTCGGTTTTGGAGGAATATACTTCATTTGTGCCATTTCTTTTGCAGCCACATCAAAGGATGTACGTTTTGTAGCATCATGATCTAACATACCCGCAAGCAATTTAATTAGTGGTTCGTTATCTCCATGTCCAGCATCATTCAATGGTTTCCGTTTAAAACCTTCTCCAAAATTTGAAAATCCGATGTGTGTGTGACCATTCGCAACCAGTTGTCCATATGGAAAAACTCTTGTCAAAATCGCGTAGCAAGCTAATCCTAAAGCAAACACTTCCTGTTGTCGCGCAATTGCAGTGACACTTTTTATTGCTTCTGCACTCTTCTCTTTCTTCGCTGTTTCCATTGCCACTTGTAATCTTTTTTCATCAATCACATTCACACATGCAGCTGTACACGTTGGACGTATGAAATCCGGAGCTGTTACGTCTGCAAAATAGCGTGCTCCACCTAAGTCGCCGATCCTTGCACGAAGCTGACCATCATTATCATCTAAAAAGATATTTTGTATCTTGTAATCGCCATGCCAAATTCCTATTTGGCTCAATAACCAAGCACCTTCAACAATTTGTTGGATGAAAGTAAATGCCAATTCTGGAGAAATTGCTTTTTTGGGATCTGTACATAAAGCCCAAAAATCATCTTTATAAAGAGCACCAAGATATCCAACTTTCCCATTTGGAGCCACCATCATCAAAGGAGCATGAGTAAACCATTTCTGCTCATTGCCTAATTTGTTTTTTATATAGTTTAGAATTTGAACTTCATTCTGAAGATCCGATACACCACGTAAATACCGTGCTTGTCTTTGTATCTTATCCGTAATCTCAGAGAAAGTATTGCATAATTTCAACGCTAGAAATTTTCCAGTCGAGAATTCTATTACTTTGTAGACCTTAGCCAAACCACCCTTACCAACCTCTTTAAGTATCTGAATAATGTGAATTTTTCCGTTCAGTATTGATGTAATTGTAGAATTTTCCATTGTGCCAGCAGATGTCACACAGTTATTAAAAATTTTGGTCAGAGCCCATGTGAAAATCTTTAACAAGTCATTTGCAGAAAGGTTAACCGCACTACCATCTTTTAAAAATACATTTCCGTGATTATTCAAATTGAAGTTAGCAAAGAGCTCAACGCATTGTTTCAGATAAAGATAACGTTGCAATAAGGTTTTATTTTTAAGATCTCTATCGGCATTAGCATCAGTATAAAAAAGACACTTATGGTACAAATCAGTTAGCTTATCTTGTTTTCTGCACTCTTCAATTGTTGCGTTGGAAGCCACAAGATTACTAGTAAAGTATTCAGTGGCTTTTCCTTGTTGTGAAGCTGAGGCTACAGCGTGACGTTGATCAATAAGCTTAGAAAATGTAAATACCTGAAGGAACCTATTATCATTGACAAATGTCGGAGTTGTACACTGAACAACAGCATGAGTTTTATTCTGTTGTGGTTCATGTATCGTAGTAAGAGGTGGTCTCTTAGGTTTAGTAGGTTTAGCTGGTCTAACAGGTAGTGCAGTATCAGGAATTGAAACTGTTAATTGATTAATTATTGGATTCATATTATCCTTAATTATTAATATTATAAGTTAATATTATATAATAATTAATCAATATAAATCAATTACAGAATAAGTAGACAGTAAACAGTAGAATAAATTAAGACAAAAACTAATCATAGTAGAAAGTTAGATTGAAATTGGGGTCAAAATTGGGGTCAAAATTGGGGTCAAAATTGGGGTCAGGCCTGGCATTCGGCCATTAAAATTGGGGTCAGGCCTGGCATTCGGCCATTTGAAAGGTCAGGGGTCAGGCCTGGCATTCAGATATTTGAATCATTTCAAACGTCCGAATGCCAGGCCTGACCCCAATTTTTTGATTATTAATTAAATAATGTTTTATAATTCTAATTAGATTAGTTTTCTATTATTTAAAGAGGTAAAGCTTATGGCTACTCCAGCTGGACAAAGCCCCTTTCCAAAACATCCGATGACTCCTAATGTCGAAGTGCCGACATCTTATGTTCCAATCGATGAATATCAAAAAGAGCTCAAGGAGCGCGTTTCCGATAAACCTCCTAAAGAGATCGACACCAAATTTCGAGAAAGAATTTCGAAAATGAGAACGTCTCGCTCTTTTTTTACTCAACTTTTTAATTTTTTCTTCAATCGTGGCAGAACTGAAGAGCTAGAAAAAGCAGAGAACTTCTTTTCAAATTATCAGATAAAATCGGTTAATTGGTCGAAGGTCGATAAGCTTGAAGTGGCAAGAAGGATAGCTTATTCATCGGATGCATGGCGTTTTGACCTCGAGGAAGCCAGTGAATTATTGGCTCAAAGAAATTTCAAGGCAGCGTTAGGCTGTTTGAATCGAGTTAGTGTCGATTGGGATCACGATTCTTCAGAACTTCATTTTATGAAAGCCATTGCACAGCGTGAATTAGGAATGCTAGCAGATGCCAATGAAAGCCTTATCAAAGCATATAAGAAAGCTGATTGGCGCTCAGATATGGAGTCAATGTGCAAAAAGGTTCGACGTGAACTTGTTGACTCAATCGTAGACAAATGGGTACGTTTAGGAATGGAAGCTCTTTCAGATAGTGAAGCGGAATTGTTTGTACTAGAATGCTCCTCGCAAAATAAACAAGACGTCAGAAATGCATTTGCAGCAATAAAAACCGCAAAAGAGAATCCTCAAACTAAAGATAGGCCTTTGTTAACAAACGAAGAGCTTGCCAATGAGGCTTATGAGACGATCAAGAATAACCAACCTGAAGGAATTAGAGTATTGGTCGATCAGCTACGTAACAAATGCAAAAAGGAAAAGAATAACTTCTTAGCAGCTCAAGATTTTTATAGCTCGCGAGATTATAGAGAAGATATTAGACGTTTAATCCATTTGGGTTTTGCGATAAATAGACAGTTGGGGGATCGAAAACTAGCTACCGAATGCCTAAGATATGCGGCTGAACTTGACACATATAAAATGTTTGAGCTTGCTGATTTTCTTGTCGGAAGCCCAGATTCGTCTGACGTTGAAGAGGGACTAAAAATTTTTGAAGATATGTTGAAATATAAGCTTACACATCAAGGGCATATTCTGTATCTTGCTCAGGAAGCAGTCAAAAATAAAAATTATGCGTTAGCAGAAAAATATTTCAAATTTGCCATTAAAATAAATCCTGATAATGAAATTTATTGGGGACTCTATCTTATCGAAAATGCAGACAACTTGGGTTTCCTCCCCGATCAAGGTGTGGTAATACTTGAGAAAAGAATACCTCACATGAGACAACCGCGATATTATGACCGTTATAGCGACACTAAAAAGGCGAGAATCTTCCCAAATTCACCAACTTCATTAGAATGCCCCTACGCATATCGTGGCATAGCTTTAGAAGCCATTATTAAACATTATGAAGGAATTAAGGATGATGTCTCAGCTGAAAAATGGAGAAGGTTAATAAATTATTTTTCATGATTAGAGTGTTCTATTCTATTCCTCGAATCGTTTACGTCTAAGATGTTTTTTGGCCGAATGTCTCGATTTTTTTTCTAAATTTTTCTGTTTTGTGGCTGTCGGCATTGTTTTAGGGATTCTTTTTGGTTTTCTATAACTGAGTTTAGCCACTTTTTCGCGTAGCTTTTTAAGGCAAATGAGTTTGTTAAGATGTTGGCTGCGTTCTGTTTGAATCGCGAAGCGATAAATAGTCGCGAAGCGATGACATATGCTAGCCGTAGATGAGCGCAGCGAGTCTACGGTTGGCTATATAAAACATTGAGCCAGGAACTGGCGACACATGTTAGGAAAACTTGCACATCGCATGATATAATACTATTACGCATCATTACGTAATGTGATTCGTTATAAAAGAGCGATAATCTTTAGAGAATCAGAAATTTATCGATAAATCTGCTCAAAAAGCATCAATTTTTTCAAGCAAAGCTAATACGCAAGAAGTCTAATGATTCGTGCAACAACGCCCTGCCGACTTCTGACTTCTTTTAATAAGACTTAGCCATCACAACGTCCAATGTTGCTTTCCGTCCAGTAATAAGACATTTGCCTTCCGTTTGGGTTTGCTTTAATGGAAGGCAACGAATTGTGACCTTGAGCTCCTCCAGCAACTTTTCAGTTTCCGGATCTCCACACCACTTACCCCAAACGAAACCGCCATGAATTTCAGGCTTTTCGCTGTTTTTTGGAGTAAAGAATGCTTTGAGCTCATCAAATGACTTTATTTCTCTATTAATATGGGCATCGCGAATTTCAAGAGCTTGCTTGTAGTAGTTGTTCTGAATTTCATCCAAAATTCCAACGACAGTTTTTGGAAGCTGATCCACGCCAATTTTATGCTTCTCTTTGTGACCTTGATCTCGTCGACATAACATGACAGATTTTGATTCCAGATCGCGAGGACCCACTTCAATTCTTAAAGGGACACCCTTCTTGATCCACTCCCAATTTTTTTCACCGCCACGCTTATCTCTCTTGTCGACGAAAACAGAGATCGGTTGATTGTGATACAGTGTGTTGCGTAACTGTTCGGCAATTTTTTCTGCATAGGCAAAAACTTCAGATTCTAATTCTGGTTTTGGCACTACTGGAAGAATCACAACTTGCTTTGGAGATATGCGTGGAGGCAATCTCAAGCCATCATCATCACCATGGATCATGATCATCGCACCAATCATGCGCGTTGTACATCCCCAAGATGTTGTGTAGCCAAATTCGACCTGACCATCTTTGTTGCTGAATTTAATTCCAGAACCTTTGGCAAAATTTTGTCCTAAATAATGTGACGTTCCCATTTGCAGGGCTTTTCTATCTTGTGTCATCGCTTCGAGAGTATATGTGCTGACAGCACCTGGAAAGCGTTCGCCCGGAGATTTTTCTCCTAATATGACAGGGATTGCAAGAACATCTTCAATAAAATGACGATAGACCTGATGCATCTTTAAAGTTTCAGCTAAAGCCTCTTCAGCAGTAGCGTGAACGGTATGACCCTCTTGCCAAAGAAACTCAGTTGTTCTTAGAAACACACGTGGACGCATTTCCCAACGAACAACGTTAGCCCACTGATTGATCAACATCGGCAGATCACGATATGATGAGATCCACCTTGCAAAACTTTCTCCGATAATCATTTCTGATGTCGGCCTCACAATTAAAGGCTCTTCAAGCTCACCTGTGGGCACTAATTTGCCATTTTTCTCTTCTAAGCGATGATGAGTAACAACAGCACACTCTTTTGCAAAGCCTGCAATATGTTCTGCTTCTTTCTCCAAAAAACTTAAAGGAACAAAAAGGGGGAAATAGGCGTTCTCATGGCCTGTGCGCTTGATTTCTGCATCGAGATAGCGCTGCATGTTTTCCCAGATTCCATAGCCCCAGGGTTTAATCACCATGCATCCGCGTACCGGAGAATTCTCTGCCATATCAGCAGCCTTGATCACTTGCTGGTACCACTCTGGATAGTCTTCATCCCTTCTAGGCGTAATCGCTGTCTGCTCTTTTACAGTCATTGGTCGTCCTTAGTTATTAGAAATTCACCACAAAGACACAAAGAGCACAAAGAAAGAAACAAGATCAAAAAAAATAACAAGATCAGTAGGATCGTACAGGATCTTTTTTTTATTTTTTATCCTGTTAAATCCTGCTGATCCTGTTTGAATTTTCTTTTTTCTTTGTGATCTTTGTGTCTTTGTGGTGAACTTCTCTTTATTCTGTTTTCATGTTGTTGTAGACGGCATCGACATCGTCAATGTTTTCCAACCACTCTATTAAGGCTATGTTGGACTTTGCCGTTTCTTCGTCGCACTCCACGTAACTTTTTGGGATCATCTCGATAGAAGAATCGTCGCACTTAAAACCCAATGCTTCGATGGCTTCTTTCACTGCGATAAGATCCATCGGATCCGTGGTGATGATGAACATATCCTCATCTTTTTCAAAGTCCTCTGCACCAGCTTCTAAAGCCACTTTGAACAGCTCATCTTCAACTGCATGCTTTGCCGATATCTGTATAATCCCTTTCCGATCAAAATTAAATGCCACAGCACCCGGTGAAGCAATAGTGCCTCCACGCTTATTTGTAGCAATGCGAATGTCTGATGAAATCCGATTTTTATTGTCAGTCATGATGTCGACAATGAGGCCCACACCACCATAACCATAAAGTTCGTAGGAGAGTTCGTAATAATCCGCTTGATCCGCACTTGATGCTTTTTTGATATTGCGATCGATGATGTCATTAGGAACATTGTTTTCACGAGCCTTCTCAAGCGCCAATCTCAATCTTGGGTTCGCTTTTGGATCCGGCCCGCCAAGCTTAACGGCACTGATAATTTCTTTAGCACAACGAGAAAAAACTTTTCCTTTTTTTGCATCAGCTTTTCCTTTTCTGTGTTTGATGTTTGCCCATTTACTATGGCCAGCCATGAGTGCTCCTTAACAAATTCCTCTAAAATGGTGTTTTTGATTTGCTTTAATCCATCTTTGAGCCAGATCGTAATAACGAAATTGCGCTTCTCTTTCCTTAAACTCTTTGCTATGAATGCGTTGAAAGCCTCTCACATCGCGGTATGAAGGACATTCATGATGCAGCATCTCGTGATAAATGACATATGCAATGACATATTCAGGGATCGCAGGATTATCTAATAAACGATGAATTTTAATTAGCTTAAGAGAATCATGGTATAATCCAAAAGTAATCCGCGTGCGAAAGCGTTTGTTCGTGTTTCCAAACCAGGTGATAGACAATTTTAAACGATCATTGAAGTACTCTTTATTCAAAGCTTTATAAAGTGATCGCAAATTATAGACTTTTCCCTGAGTGGACAAAGTTTTCGGATCAATCGTATACGAGTAATCCAGTTTTTTAAAATTTTCTTCGATAAATGATTGCACATTTGCAGGAATGATTTTATTACTGCGTTTCAAATAGCATGCTAAGGCTTCCATAACATTTTTTGGAGCCCTCAGAAACATGCGATGCAACGAAACTTTCGTGCAATTCGGTTCCCAGCGTACGCTGAGCATTGTGGAATGGTTGTCATTGATTTTTAGCTTCAACTTTGATCCCACATTATTTTCGAGCTGTTCTTGCAATTGATATGAATGCATAAATGATTAAACTATTATTTTATTGATTAAAATTAGATTTTATTATTACTTCGCTGCACAAATTATTTCACCACAGAGAACACAGAGTTCACAGAGAACACTGAGAAGAAAATAGAGAAAATCATTATTTTTTTTGTTGTTATAACTGATCTACTGCTCTTAATTATTATTCTCTTTTATTTTTCTCAGTGTTCTCTGTGAACTCAGTGTTCTCTGTGGTAAAATTTTTACAACAAAGTTTCAATTTATATGGATTTTTCCATAAAAATTCTACCAGTATATGTACCATCACGCTCTTTTATCCATTGCGCTTGATTGCCAAACTCACGATAACCACAACGTTGATACAAACGGATTGCAGGATTATTCGCATAAACCTGCAAATGAAGAAGTTCTAAGTTAAATTGCGTCTTGCCAAGATGTTCAATATTTTTTATTAAATCTGTGCCAAAACCGCGATTACGATATTCAGGAGCCACAATGATTCCAAACTCACATTGATGAGCTAATTTCCGATACGGCTGTAAATAGAGCGTCACAATACCGCAAGGAGTGCCATTATACGTAGCAGTTAGACTGCAACGATAGCGGCAAAAGCTAATCCAACGATTTACAGCATCGTCGATCTCTACCGGATCATCCATCGGAAACCAACGTCCTACAGAAGTATCCATGAGCCATGTTTTTAAATAGGGTGCATCACTTAGTTCTGTAAAACGCATGTCTAACCCTGCTAAAGGGTTTTCTTCTGTTGTCATAATCTCACCCAAACTCCTTTAAATATGCGACGATAAAATCATCGATCTCTCCATCCATCACCGCTTGAATATTTCCTGATTCAAACTTTGTTCGTGTATCCTTAACCAGTGTGTAAGGCTGAAAAACATAGTTGCGAATCTGACTTCCCCAAGCAATCTCTTTTTTCTCTCCGCCTAATGCCTCGACTTTTTTTTCTCTCTCAAGAACTTCCATTTCATAAAGTTTAGAACGAAGCATCTTAAAGCAGGTTTCTTTGTTTTGCACCTGACTTCTCTGATTCTGACTGGAAACCACAATCCCTGTCGGAATATGTGTCAAGCGTACTGCAGAATCTGTCTTGTTGACGTGCTGCCCTCCAGCCCCAGAAGCACGATAAGTGTCAATGCGTACATCTTCAGGACGCACATCGATAACAATATCGTCTTCAATCTCAGGTGTCACATCAACAGAAGCAAAGCTCGTATGCCTCTTAGCATTACTGTCGAAGGGCGAAATGCGCACCAATCTGTGCACACCTTTCTCTGCTTTGGCATAGCCGTAAGCAAACTCTCCGGTGAATTTCATCGTGATATTTTTGATTCCCGCAACATCACCCTCGACTGCTTCTATGACTTCAAATTTCCATCCTTTCTTCTGAGCCCACCGCTGATACATACGTGTGAGCATCTCGCCCCAATCACACGCTTCCGTTCCACCAGCCCCCGCATTAATGCTTAGGTAGCAATTTTTAATGTCTAATTCCCCAGAAAGCATTTTTCGGACTTCTAATTCAGAAAGATGTTTTTCAATGTCCGTTAATTCTTTCAATAACTCTGCAATCAGAGTTTCATCTTTCACTTCCACTGCTTCTGGGAGCAGTTCTTTGACATCGCCAAAACGCCTTTTCAGGTTATTGTAAGGAACAGTCCATGCCTTTAAACGATTGCACTCTTCGATCACTTTTTGCGCAGCAGCATTGTTTTCCCAAAAATTTGACTGCTCCATCAATGCTTCAAGCTCTTTTACTCTTGCTTCCTTCGAAGCCAAGTCAAAGATACCTCCACATATGAAGAAGCCTGCTCTCAATAGTGTCTAAACGTGTTTTCAGATCGCTGTCCATGAGACGTCCTTTATTTTTTTGGAATTTTAGAATTTTATCGATTCCCATCAAAAAAGTCAAAAATTCAAAATCAAACTTCATAGCGTAAAAACTATTTACCACAGAGATGAAAGAGATTCTTTTAACAGGATAACAGGATCGCCTTCGGAATGATCCTTATCTTCGCGCAGTTTTTTCATACTTCATAATTCATACTTCATAATTCAAAAAAACCCTTCTTTATATCTCTGTGAGCACTGTTGTGAACAAAAAAATTTCATTCCTATAAAAATTTATAATTAATTTATATGATTTTAACAAAATTTTTGCTCAAAAAGAGATTTTTTTAATCTTTAAAATACTTTTTTTGCAAAAAAAATTTCATTGAGATCACGTTTCGTATCATATTAAGTTTTAATTACTTAGTAGAAATTTATTGGATCGTCTAGAAGAAATTGCCATTTTAGAAATCTCTAAAATGTTGCATCTAAGGGTGTAATGATGTATATAGAAATTAGTAAATTAACAATTCGTATCAGTTCTTTAAGAGTTTTTCGCTAATGGAAGTTTTAAAAATTAAAGGTGGAGCGCCTCTACGCGGCCATGTGAAGGCAGCAGGGGCTAAAAACGCAATTACAAAGTTGCTTGTTGCATCTTTATTATCAGACAAAAAATGCATTTTCTATAACGTGCCAAACATTGGCGACGTAGATGTGACAGTTGCTTTATGCCGTGAAATTGGATCGCAAATTAATTGGGACCGCGAAGCAGGAATTTTAGAAATTGTCACTAAAGAATTAAAGACATCATATGTACCTCAGCGATTTTCTGGATCTAACAGAATTCCTATTTTGATGATTGGAGCCCTCTTAGGACGTACTGACGACGACATTATAGTGCCCACAGCCGGTGGTTGTCCAATTGGTCAACGTACAGTTGATTTCCACATTGAAGCGTTACAAAAGCTTGGCGCAGTTATCGAGTATCGCGAAATGAAAAAAGAAGGCGCTTACTTTGCTCATGCGCATAATGGATTGAAAGGAACGGAAGTTATTTTGCCCTATCCATCGGTTGGTGCTACAGAAAACACAGTCCTGGCATCTGTCACAGCGCGTGGAAGCACAGTTATTCGCAATGCAGCCATTGAACCTGAAGTCGTGGATCTTATTTTATTCTTACAAAAACTTGGTGCTATTATTACTCTTGATGTGGACAGAACGATTCGCATTCAAGGAACACGCAGTTTCCATGAAGTTGAGCATACAGTACTTCCTGATCGTATTGAAGCGGCATCTTGGGGAATGGCTGCGATCAGTTCAAAGGGCCGAGTATTTGTCGAAGGCGCTCAGCATTTAAATATCATTACATTCTTAAATAAGATCCGCGAAGTTGGCGGTGGTTTTGATGTCAAAAGCAACGGCATAGAATTTTTCTATGATGGTCCGCTGCAAGGTGGTTTGCATTTAGAAACCGACGTCCATCCAGGATTTATGACAGACTGGCAGCAGCCTTTTGTTGTGTTACTTACACAGGCCTCTGGAACATCTGTCGTGCATGAAACGGTGTATGAAAACCGTTTTGGATATACGGATACTTTAAGGGATATGGGAGCTGACATAACAGTCTTCAGACAGTGTCTCGGAGGCAAATTGTGCCGTTTTGCTTCGCATAGTTATTCCCATAGTTTGATTGTCAAAGGTGTTTCTCCGATGGTTGGGAAAGAGATTAATGTCCCTGATTTACGAGCAGGTTTTGCTTATGTAATGGCAGCGATCTTAGCAACGGATACAACCACCATTTCGGGCTTACAGTTTTTGGATCGTGGATATGAAAACCTGTTCCAAAAGCTGTGTCAACTAGGTATAGACGCATCTAGAGTGAGTGTACCGGATCCTGTGGAACGTGCAATGCCCGTTCCACCACTTCGCAAATCCGACCTCCAACCCGTCTTAGTGCGATAGCTTTGTTAGGCTACGTCTAAAAAAATCTGAAATCTGAAATCTGAAATCTAAAAAACTTAAGGTTAGAATCGGGTACAGCTATCTTTCAGATTTCAGATTTCAGATTTCAGATTTTTTTGCGATCACTGCTCGTCTTGGGAGAGAGTGTAGCCGGGAATACCGTCAAAGGTGCACAGGTTTTCTGTGTGGGTGAAGTCTATCTGATATTCTGACATGCTTTTTAGTAAAGTTGCAATCTGACTGTGGCTTATCTGTGAACCCTTTTTTGCCGCCATGAATCTGCAGCGCCAACTATCCAAACAGATCGTTTCAGGCATTTTGTTCGGCCACACTTTTACTCCACGATTGCCAATCATAGTTAATTGCAAATCGTGTCCTTTTAGCCTTTCAATCTTACTGTGGATGGCTTCTACAGTTTCATTTGATTGGATGAAAACATCGACTCCAACAGTTTTTTTATCTGTTTTTATGGGTTTGAAATCAGGGTGCTGGATCTTGCTAGGAGAGCCATAACGGACACTTTTTAATATTTTTGGCTTTTGTCCTAAACGCTCTATCACAGCTGCTGCAAACTCATTTGTACTTACTAACTGTTTGCTCACAGGGCTTTTGTAGATGTCATACGTGTGGATTCCATCTTCAAGTGTCTTTAACCAAGCATTATGAATTAACTCTGCAATCTGTGGCTCACCCACATGCACCATCATCAAAACTGCCCCCATAAGTAATCCTGAAGGGTTTGCAACATTTTGTCCTGCTCTTTTTGGAGCTGACCCATGAATCGCTTCAAACATTGCGCCGTGGACTCCGATATTGGCAGAACCTGCCATTCCGACTGATCCACTGATTTGAGCAGCAACATCCGATAAGATATCTCCATATAAATTAGGTAAGACAATGACATCGAAGGCTTCAGGAGTATCTGCAAGCTTAGCAGCACCAATATCTACAATCCAGTGCTCATTGGCAATTTCAGGATATTCTTTAGCAATCTCTTCGAAAATTTTGTGAAAAGTTCCATCTGTAAGTTTTAGAATATTGTCTTTGGTAAAGCAGGTGACTTTTTTTCTGTTGTTTGCTTTGGCATACTCGAAAGCGTATCGTGAAATTTTTTCAGACCCTGGTCGAGTGATAATTTTTAAGGCGTGGTATGTTTCAGGAGTTTGTCTATATTCGATTCCTGTGTAGAGATCTTCCTCGTTTTCGCGAACGATGACAACATCCATGCCAGGATGTTTTGTGGCAACGAAAGGAGCATAAGAAGCACATGGCCTAACGTTAGCATATAATCCAAGCGTCGTGCGAATAGTGACATTCAAGCTTTTGAATCCGCCGCCTTGCGGAGTCGTGATCGGCGCTTTTAGAAAAGCTTTTGATTGTCGAATCGCATTCCAGGTGCTCTCTTCGATCCCTGCGGGATGGCCACGCAAATAGACTTTTTCTCCGATTTCAACCTTCGTGATTTCCAGCGGTGCTTTGGCAGCATCTAAAATAGCCAAGGTTGCGGCCATGATTTCAGGACCAATGCCGTCCCCTTCAGCAACTGTTATGGGAATTTTTTTTTTCGGGCATAGAGATTCCTAACTAGATTTTTCGTTTTTTTCAATCTATGGAATTCAACGAAACTGGTCAAGCGCTTGTTTTAAAATACTGTCTTCCCAGAAAAGACGGTTTTCATTGAAATTGTCTTTCCAAAAAAGATGCTTTTTAGTAATATCGTCTTTTTACGAGAGTAATATGAAAAATATCATCCGACAGCTAATTGCAGAATTTTTGGAATGGAGCATTCCCCAACCTTTTCCACGATTAATAAATTTACCTGAATTCCCAAATAACATACGAAAAGCACAAGTATTTGTTGGCATGAGAAGAACTGGAAAAACATGGTTAATGTATCAACAAATGCATAAGCTGTTAGAACAAGGATGGAAGAAAAACCAACTTCTTTACATTAATTTCGAAGACGATCGTTTAGCAAATTTCTCTTCGTCTGATTTTCAGAGCATTTTGGATGCCTTTTTCGATATCAATCCCACTCTATCCAAAGAAGATAAATTGGGCTTTTTTTTTGATGAGATTCATATTGTTGCAGGATGGGAAAAGTTTGTCCGACGACTCATCGATCAAGAGCGGATGCAGGTTTATATCACAGGCTCTTCAGCAAAAATGCTAAGTAAAGAAATTTCGACAACATTAAGAGGAAGGGCTTGGACACAAGAAGTATTTCCTTTTAGCTTCAGAGAATTTGTTTCTTTTAAAGGATTTGAGTTAGAATCTAAGTTCACGCCGAAAACAAATTCCTTACTCAGAAATTTTGCAGAACATTATCTCTATTTTGGCGGCTTTCCTGAAACACTTTTTGTGTCGAATGAGCTTCATAGTAGTCTCCTACAAAATTATATCAATGCTGTTATTTATCGTGATGTTTTGGAAAGATATGATATAAAAAATGCCCATGCAGTTCGCTCTTTTTTAATCCTCTGTCTAAGACAATTAGCTGCTCCTTTCAGTGTAACTAAGATGTTTCACGCAATGAAATCTCAGGGACACACTATCGGAAAGAACAGTCTTTACGAATTCCTAGAATATTTTGAAGATGCTTATGCGTTATTTATTGTTCCATTGTTTCATTTTTCAAAAAAAGTTCAACAAGTCAATCCCAAAAAACTTTATGCCGTTGATCCAGGCATTATTTCTGCTTATTCTATTAAGCAAAGTTTTGAAAATGCTGCGCGTCTAGAAAATGCAGTTTTCATTGCTCTTAGGAGATATTTTAAGGACATTTTTTATTATAAGACCAAACAAAACAAGGAAGTGGATTTTGTTGTCATTACACCAAATGGTGAGTATCAACTTTTTCAAGTCTGCCTAGACTTGAGTGATGCTGCAACAAGAATACGCGAATTACATGCCCTCAAAGAAGCTGGAGTAGAATTAGGTCTTTCCCAAGGTTATTTGATCACAGGGGATCATGAAGAGACTATCGAAGAAGGTAAATTTGTCATTCATTGCATTCCTTTCTGGAAATGGGGCTTAAACCAAACATCCCTACTTCTTTAAACTTGAGGGTAATGATTGCTTGATTTAAAATCCATTGCTCCTGGTAGGTTTTTTTTAAAAAAAGGTTTTTCGTGTTAAAAGAGTTATTCGACAAAAAACGGGAATACTTAAATCACTTTTTCGAATCGATCAATTTGCAAGAAGCAGAAAAGTTTCTGGAAATTTTGAGAGGTTGCCGAGGACTCATGGTTTTCACCGGAGTCGGAAAAAGTGGACTGATCGCAAAAAAAATCGCAGTGACAATGACGTCAACAGGTTCACGAGCGCTTTATCTTTCTCCAACAAACGCATTGCACGGGGATTTGGGAATTTTATCTAAGGAAGATCTGTTCATTCTATTGAGTAAAAGCGGGGAAAGTGATGAGCTTTTAAGTTTGCTCCCTTTTTTAAGAAATAAAGGCGTTAAAATTTTAGGTGTTGTGTCGAATCCTAAAAGCCGTTTAGCAAAAGCATGTGACTTTACGGTTACATTGCCAGTCATGAAAGAATTATGCCCTTTCAATTTGGCTCCGACGACATCCACGGCGATTCAGATGATTTTTGGCGATGTGATGGCTATTGCTTTAATGCAAAAAAGCAACTTTACCATGGATCAGTATGCGATGAACCATCCCGCAGGCAGCATTGGAAAGCGCATGACAGTAAAGGTGAGCGATCTGATGTTGGTAGGGAACCATGTGCCTCTCTGCAAACCTGAGGATAAGCTTGTTGACACATTGGTTGAGTTATCAAATAAACGATGTGGATGTGTTCTTGTTATCGATGAAAACAAAACTCTTCAAGGCATATTTACAGATGGGGATCTGCGTCGCGCGTTGTTAAATCAAGGTCCGAATGTTTTGCAAATGACAATGAAACAACTGATGACCTGTTCTCCAAAATTTATGCCTCCAGGAAAGCTTGCGTTGGAAGCGATGCAGCTGATGGAAGCGGATCAGAAAAATGCGATTACTTGCCTTCCTGTCATCGATGACAACAAGAAAGTTTTAGGTCTTATCAAACTTCACGATATTATTCAGTCTGGTCTGTAGATCAAGATCAAAGAAATACACGATAATCGACATCGAAAATTTTGGCTAACTTCATTGCCATTTTTTTTCCAATCGTTCTTTTACCATGTTCCATTTCACTAATATGATGTGGTTTTGCACCAATAAGCTTTGCCAATTGTTTTTGAGTTAGATTTTTCTTAAATCTTCCACCACGGATCATCAGTCCAATTTCTGAATATTTCTTTATCTCTTCTTTAGCACTGTCTCGCCATGGAATCTTTTTTTCTACAGGCAAAGCAATATTTTTTAGATGCCTTAAATCAATATTAAAATTCCTATTGGGTCTAATAGGGTGCATTCTCATGTGTGCCGACATAAAAAATCTCAACTATTTTAGCAATTTTATCTTCAACTTGCCAACACACTACATATGTTGGCCGTCCACTTTTTATATGACAGTGATAAGAATTCTCCGGAATTCTTTTATCTTTTTTTAAGGAACCAAAATGTGACCAATTCCTCCGAATAGGACCCGCTATTTCAATTTCTTTGGCCAGTAAATCCAATTGATTTTGAACTTTTCCTGGCAACTTTGCTTTTTGCTTTAGTGCTGAAGAGGTATACAACACATCCCATGAAGGGCATTTTTCCTTTTCATGCATCTCTATACCTGAATTATCGCATAAATTACCAAAAAATGGTAACTTTTTTCAGATATTTTTTAAAGATTTTTATGAATTAAAGAGTGTCTTATAGCTGCGTTGGCTGAAATAGGGAAAGAAGAGGGTTTTTTCTTGAGAATGTGGAGTGATCTCAATGCCGATGCCATACATACGACCACGTTCTAGATAAGCTGTGCGTTCGATTTTAGCTAAAGGAATAGTCAAAATGGGTTTCCCTTTTTTGACATATGTCAGAGTTTCATTTGCATTCAACAATAGCTTATCAGGGGTTTTTTCTAATCTTGTCAATTTGCGATAGGGCAGCATTCCCAAAGTGAATAACACTCCTGCAAACAAAAAAAGTGGCAACCCCCAAATTTTCAATTTTTCAATGGGCAAAGAAATCGCATAAATCAAAATAGCGCTGCCCACAACTGCATAAGAGACCCCTTTCCATAATGTATAACGTATAAGTTCAGGCTTCACGGTTGTTCTAACACTAATGTTCTCCATTAAAATCTCATGCTGTCAATGATGTTACCGATCTCATCAATCGCTTCAAAAGAACGTTTTTCAGGTTCAATGGTCACATTAATAATGCTACGGCTAGCGGCACTTTTTGCTAAATAGGGTCGCTGTTCCTGAGTCTTTGGCTTTCGTGGCTTCTTTACGCCCCACCCACCATCTCCAATATAGATCACACCATTAGCATCTATCTTTCCTTTGCGTAAAGGATGGGTACGCTTATAAGCATGGTCATGATGTTCAAAGGCAGCATTGACTCCAAACTTTTCGAACAAAGGTACCCATGCCTGACGTATCGCTGCATGCTCCTCTTTCTTAAAATTCCTTATCGAGGGATAGGCTCCAACATGATAAAGCGCAAACTTGTGCGGAACCTCTTGCCGTGTATTTAACGTTGAAGCTAACCATCGTGCTTGATTGCCAATGATCGGATGTGTGTGACCAGAATCCAAAATCACAATGCTCATGTAATTTCCAAAATCCAAGACGCGATAACCGTTTCCAGGAAACAAACTGTAGAATACTTTTGCGCTTTGCGGGGTCTGATCAAAGCCTCCGACAACATCGTGATTTCCAATTGCAGGTACGATAGGAATCAAACATCCATCGCTAGTCACCATCTCTTTTTTCCACAATGCAAGAAATTCTAACCAAGGAACAATTTTTTCATTCACCATTCCTAATGACATTCCAATGCGCTGCCAAATGCTTCTATGCCCGTTTGCGTAAGCGATATCACCACCCAATAACGCAAAAGAAGGATTGCATTTTGCTGCTTGTTGATTCATTTCAGAAACGTATTCGATCTCATCATGATAGATATCCCCACCCACAACAAATCTCAGAGGCTTTGTTAGTTGTGAAGGCATTGTGCAAAATTTATAAATTTTTCCTTCACGAGCCAATCTGAAGAGATATTTTGTTTCAGGATTTAAATTTGATAAGTCAACTCTGTGGACTAAATAAGACTGTTCGAGATTTAAACGCGTGTGATACCCTTCGACAGCATACCAGGAATGGCCATCATTAAATTCTAAATAATCTTCAACATGATTTTTATCTGTGACCCACTGGATAGACATTGATGTATCGGGATGAGAGTGCCAGGTTAAGTAGAGAATTGTAGGATCAAATGGTGCCGAAATGAGTGTAGCAGCAAAGAGAAGAGAAAAGAAAATAAAAAATAAAATTTTTCTCATAACATTATTTTATTGAGATTGTTGTGTTTTATAAGTATAGAGTGAATTAGCTTAAACCTGAAGAGATTCTATGGACAGAATTAAAATCCCTAAATCCGATGAGGAGCTGTTAGCACTGTGTGAAGTGCAAACATATCGCTCTAGTGGGGCCGGGGGGCAGCATGTCAACCGCACGGACAGCGCTGTGAGATTGATTTACAAGCCTTATAACATTGTTGTGACGTGTCAAAGCGAAAGAAGTCAGCTGTTGAACAAAATGATCTGTTTGAAAAAACTGCGTGAAAAAGTGGCTCAACTCAATTATAGAAAACCAAAACGTATTGCCACACGTATGCCCAAAGCCACAAAGAAGAAAAATCTCGAAAAAAAAGCAAAACACTCACAGAAAAAAACTCTTCGCAGAAAAGTGTATAATGAAGAGTGAGCATTTGATTATGTAATAGTTTTCGCGAAGCGTTTGGAGTGCGCAAGGACCTGTTAAAAATCCCGGTAGGGATTTCGGTTTCCAGCCCAGGACAGCAAAGCTGTCCTGGGCTGAGATCCAAAATCCCTGCCGGGATTATTAACTAGTCTCATGTTCCTTCAGGATATAGAGGCGAAGTTCCTTGCGCACTCCAAACGCTTCGCGATGTTACTGTTTTGAATAAAATCCGGGCCCAGATTTTTATCTTCTTTTCTTGATTGAAAAAATGAGAAGCGATACCGTGGAGATCATTTATTTTTGGAAAGCAAAATGGACTTACAACCAGCATTTTTTTTAGCAGATTTTTTGAGTCAGATTGACTGGGTGTTAACGCTCTACGCCATCAGCGGATTTTCCATAATCTGCGTTGGTTTGACGGCAATGATTCTCTTTACTAAAGCGAAATTAGTCACGACAGAACTTTGCACAATCGAAATTAATGACGATCCTCAGCTAAAAAAAACCGTTTTGGGTGGAGGGACTTTGCTTCTAGCCCTAACATCAAACGGAATTCCTGTTGCGAGCCCTTGCGGAGGCAAAGCCACATGCAAACAGTGTCGCGTACAAGTGATTGGCGGAGCAAGTGAACCGCTTGAAACAGATCGCGCAACATTTACTAAAAAGCAGCTCAAAGAGGGCTGGAGGCTATCTTGCCAAGCGAAAGTGAAGCAGGATCTTAAACTGCATATTGATGCGCATGCACTATCTGTTAAAGAGTGGACAGGCACGGTCGTAAGCAATGAAAACGTAGCAACATTCATTAAAGAACTGATTGTCGAACTGCCTGAAGGCGAAGAAGTGCCATACCAGTCAGGAGGCTACTTACAGTTTCATGTTCCCCCATTCAAAACAAATTCTTCCGACTGGAAACAAACGATGGAACCCAAATTCCATAAAGATTGGGAAAAATTTAATCTATTCAACAGAAATTTAGATTTCAGTTCTTTACCAACAGGCGCCGAAGAAACAATTCGTGCGTATTCGATGGCTTCCTATCCCGCTGAGGGCAGGATGTTGCGTTTCAACATCCGCATTGCCACTCCTCCATTTATACAAGGAAAAATTTCTGAAGATATTCCATGGGGAATATGCTCCACATATACGTTTGGGCTGAAAAAAGGTGATAAGGTCAAGTTGTCAGGACCTTATGGCGAATCGTTCATGATCAATAATAACAGCGAACTTGTTTTCTTAATTGGTGGTGCGGGGTCTTCCTTTGGACGCAGTCACATCTTGCATTTATTCAAAACTGAAAAAACAAAAAGAAAGCTCACACTATGGTATGGGGCTCGTTCGATCAAAGAGAATATCTACCAGAAAGAGTATGAAGATTTGGCGAAAGAATTTCCTAACTTTAAGTACAACTTAGTGCTATCCGAACCTCTTCCAGAAGATATTGAAGCGGGTTGGCCAGCAAAAGATCCGATCAAAACCAATTACCTCTTCAGAGCCTTTGAGCAAGGACAACTGAAATACATGGAGTACCCTGAAGAGTGCTTGTACTATGTCTGCGGACCTCCTATGCATAATGTAAGTGTTCTGAAACTTTTGGCTGATCATGGTGTACCGCGCGAAAACATCGTCCTCGACGACTTCGGAAATTAAATGGAGTAAACAGTATACAGTAAACAGTAAACAGTAAAAAAATGTTGCGTGACCATTCTACTGTTTACCGTTTACTGTGTACTGTTTACCTTAATGCCTTTGTGGTGAAAAAAAATGAAAATACTAGTTGCGCAGATAAATCCGATTGTAGGCGATGTTGAAGGCAATAAAAGAAAGATTATCGCTGCGATTGAAAAAGGCAAAAACGAAAAAGCTGACATTATTCTTCTTCCTGAAATGTGCCTCTCAGGGTATCCTCCAGACGATTTTTTACTATTACCTCACTTCTTGAATGCGATCGAAAATGCATTGGATGAAATTCAGAAAAGCACTAAAGGGGTCGTCGCAATTGTAGGAACGCCACGACGTTGTGATACGGCATCGGAAAAACGTCTCTACAATAGTGCTGCAGTTTTTTCGGATGGTTCTTTATTAGGATTTCAGGACAAATCTCTGCTTCCCACATATGACGTATTCTATGAACGTCGCTACTTTGAACCTGCATCTGCAATGCGTGTATGGGATCTGTGCGGAAAAAAAGTCGCTATAACGATCTGCGAAGACATCTGGCAACACAGCGGCTTGCTGACAGATGTCACATACAAAAAAGATCCTGTCAAAGAGTTAAAAGCTTTAAATCCAGATCTTCTGCTGAATTTGTCTGCCTCACCTTTCAGTTTATCAAAAGAAAAAAAACGACTTCAAGTATGTGCTAAAACGGCATTAACTTTGAGTTGTCCCGTGATCCTCTGCAACCAAGTGGGGGGCAACGATGAACTGATTTTTGATGGACATAGTCTCTATGTTAGTGAGAAGGGTAAATTATTGGATTATGCTGAAGGATTTAAAGAAGAGTTTTGTTTAATCGATCTAAATGAAAAAAAAGAAGAGTGTTCGATTGTAGAATCTGAAGTCGAACTTTTGCATAATGCCCTTGTGTTGGGATTAAGGGATTATTTTCATAAATCAGGCTTTTCAAAAGCATGTCTTGGACTATCTGGAGGCATTGATTCCGCTGTTGTTGCAGCATTAGCTGTCGAAGCTCTAGGCGCAGAGAATGTTTATGGAGTGATCATGCCTTCCCAATACTCTTCCAAGGATAGTGTGACTGATGCTCTTGCGTTAGCAAAAAACCTAAATATAAAATACGAAGAAATTCCGATTAAAAAACCCTTCGACACCTATTTGGAAACCCTTTCTTCGCCATTTAAGAAAGCAAAACCTGACGTTACAGAGGAAAATTTGCAAGCTCGCATTCGCGGCACCATTCTGATGGCTCTATCCAATAAATTTGGCTACATTGTTCTTAGCACGGGCAACAAAAGCGAATTGGGTATGGGTTATGCGACATTGTATGGTGATATGTGTGGAGGCCTTGGAGTTCTGAGCGATGTCAAAAAGAATCAGGTGTATGCGTTAGCACAATGGATCAATCGTTGCAAAGAATTCATCCCGCAAAACACTATTCAAAAGCCTCCGTCAGCTGAATTGAGACCTAATCAGAAAGATTCGGATTCATTACCAAGTTATGACATAATTGATAATGTGCTTTTAGCCTATGTGGAGAATCATCTGTCACCTGAGAAAATTGCAAAGCAATACCATTATCCATTAGAATTAGTGAACGAGTTAGTACACAAAATTCACTGTTCTGAATATAAACGGCGACAAAGCCCACCTGGTCTACGCATTACTGAGAAGGCCTTTATTGCCGGCAGACGATTCCCGATTGTCCAAC
>Ga0206902_10083_pt1 | contig 27167 bp, 24 predicted proteins | sample Alteio_BWOrgHeat_44_FD_153242 | JGI IMG/M metagenome (GOLD analysis project Ga0206902, IMG submission 153242) | Enriched cells from forest soil in Barre Woods Harvard Forest LTER site, Petersham, Massachusetts, United States -... | ecosystem: Environmental > Terrestrial > Soil > Temperate forest >... | reverse complement strand
TTTTGCCACCGCGTGGCGCGATAACGCCCTGTTGATCCTGGGGTTGGTGCTGTTTGGCCTGCGCGGCCTCTGGCTTGCCAGAGAACGATTTCAGGGGCAAACCACCAGCCAGTGGCTGCCGTCAAAATGGATCTGGCCGCTGCTGTTCGTTACCCTTGTCTTCTCCGTTTTAAGAAACCTGCCGGCTTTTTCATTTTTATCACCGGCGAAATGAATTTTTTTGGCTTTTGCCGCCGCACAGGCTCGTGTTCAATCAATGGCCTATGAGCCAGACTCATCCTTTGACGACAACCGCGTTTGACCTGCCCGGTTATCGCACTACAAAATCATTCGGGGTGGTACGCGGGATCATTGTGCGGTCCCGCTCGGTCATCGGCAACCTGGGCGCAAGCATCCAGTCCATCTTCGGCGGAAACATCACCCTCTACACCAACCTGTGTGAGCGCGCCCGCGAAGACACGTTCAACATGATGCTGACCCATGCGGGCGAACTCGGCGCCAATGCGGTGATCGGCGTCCGTTATGACGCCACCGAGATCGCCCCCGGCATCACGGAAGTCCTGTGCTATGGCACGGCTGTGTTTGTGGAGAAGACCGCCTGATCCTCGATGAAGTCGTTGCGCGCAGATAGCTTCCTGGCCAGATGGCTGGGCCGGCTGGCTTCCGCCGTGGCCAGCCATCCGCGCCTGTTTATCCTGCCGCAAATCGCCCTTTTCATCGGCAGCATCATCATCACCGTGATGTGCCTGCAGTTCGATACCGACCGTGACAACCTGGTCGGTTCCAACAAAAAGTACCACCAGAATTTCCTCCAGTTCAAAAGAGAATTTCCCCAACAGGACGAACTCGTGGTGGTCGTGGAAAGCGAAAATATAGAAAAGAACCGCCAGTTCGTGGAACGGCTCGGAGCCCGGCTGGAAACCGCCAAAATCCGGGTGCCCGTTCCCGGCACCGGCCAGACGACGGAAACCAACCTGTTCGCCGATATTTTTTTCAAAGGCGACATGGCCATGATGGGCGCCAAAGCACTTCTGTTCGCGCCGGATGAATATCTCGTCCAGATGCGCGATGCGTTGCAAACCGACCTGCCCTTCATCAAACGATTTTCCGGCACCACGAACCTGGTGTCCTTCTTTGAACAGGTCAACACCGAGTTTCGCACGGCGCCACGCGGGACCAATGCCCAAACCGAATCCCTGGTAAAATCCCTGCCCGTGCTGCAAAAAATCCTGGAGCAATCCCTCGACAGCCTTAACCGTTCCGGCACCCCGCCCTCTCCTGATCTAACCTCGCTTTTCAGTGGAAACGATCCCGGGTCGGCCGGCGCCTACATCACCTTCAACCACGGCAAGATCTTTCTGGTCACCGCCCATGCCCCCAGCAGCGATCTCAATGAAGACGCCATCGTGCGCCTTCATCAGTTGATCAATGAAACCAAACAGGAAGTGTATGGTGTCAATGTGGGCCTGACCGGAGAATCGGTCCTGGAAGTGGGGGAAATGGCCCAGTCTCAGAAGGACACCACGGTAGCCAGCATCGTTTCCCTCGTCATCTGCGCGCTGATCTTCATTTACGGCTACAATGAAACCGGCCGGCCGATCAAGGCTACCATCTGCCTTTTGGTCGGGCTGGCCTATACTTTTGCTTTTGCCACGCTTGTCGTTGGACATCTAAACATCCTGACCATCACGTTCCTGCCCATGTTGATCGGGCTGGCGATTGATTTTGGCGTCCATATCATCACCCGTTACGAGGAGGAACTGCGCCATGGCAAAACCGAGATCGAGGCGTTGTCCAAGGCGATGATGTTCACCGGCCAGGGAGTCATCATGGGTGCGCTCACCACCGCCGGCGCCTTCCTCGCGATGGCCTTCACTGATTTCAAGGGCATCCGCGAAATGGGGATCATCTGCGGCGGCGGCCTGATGATCTGCCTCATCCCGATGATGACCATCCTTCCGGCGCTGCTGCTGCGTGGCCGGCAAAACGTGCTGGATCACATGATCCACGGAGATCATGCGCGCGAGCGTCTCGAGAATGTCTGGTTGAAACGGCCTGTGGTGGTGACCATCATCATCACCATCATTTCCGCGCTCGCCGCTTTGCAATTACACCGCGTGACTTTCGATTACAACCTGCTGAACATGCAAAACCAGCACATGCCGGCCGTGGTGTACGCGCATAAGCTGATCAATTCGGCGGACAAATCGCTGCTGTTCGGCGCAGTCGTGGCGGACAACTTTGACGAGGCCAGGGAACTGGAGACCAAAATCCGTGCCTTGACCAATGACGTGGCGGACGTGGAATCGATCGCCGGTTTCATGGGCGAGGATCAACAGGCAAAACTTCGGCTCGTTTCGGAAATCAAGGCGGTCGTGGCCCCCTTGCAGTTCGGTGAGCCCGACCCCCGGCCGGTGGACATCTATGACTTGAGCCGCACCCTTTATTCCTTTTACGGTTATTGCGGCCAGGCGCTGAACGCCGTGCGCAACAGCGACCCGGACCTGGCCCGACAGCTCGTCTCGTTGCAACTGACGATCTCGCAATTCCGCAAGACCATGTTGTCGGACAATGACGCTGTGCTGGCGGAACACGCCGACAAGCTGGCGCAGTTCCAACAGGCCCTGTTCAGTGACCTGCGTGATACGTTTACCTTGCTCCAGCGGCAAGACGACAGCGCGCCCCTCCAGATCCGGGACATCCCACGGGCACTACGCAACCGGTTTGTCGGCATACATGGAAAACTGCTCTTGATGGTCTATCCCAAAAAAGACGTCTGGCAGCGCGACAACCAGGAGGAATTCGTGAATGCCCTCCGCCAGGCGCTGGATCCGAATGACACGAACCATCCCGTCATCACCGGCACTCCGGTCCAATTGTTGGAATACGAAACCCTGCTCAAGGATAGTTATATCACTGCCGCCTGGTATTCGCTCATCGCCATCGCTTTCATGGTGGTGGTCCATTTTCGTAGTTTGATTGCGATGATCCTGGCATTGATTCCGGTCGGCCTCGGAACGTTGTGGCTGGCGGGGTTGATGGGCTGGCTGGATATCCCCTTTAACCCGGCAAACATCATGACTCTGCCGCTGGTCATCGGCATTGGCGTCACCAACGGGATTCACATCCTCAACCGCTATGCCGAGGAACGCACGCCGGGAATCTTGTCACGCAGCACCGGCAAAGCCGTGTTAGTGTCGGGATTGACGGCCATTGCCGGATTCGGCAGTTTGGTGCTGGCCCAGCATCGTGGCATTCACAGTTTGGGGATGATCATGTCCATCGGCATCGCCACTTGCATGGTAGCCGGCCTGACATTTTTGCCTGCATTATTGAACTTGCTGGGAAGGGCAGGTCTCCTATGCAAAAAACCCAGTGCCAGCAAACAACGACTGGCACCGGGTCAGGAGGAACCGAGGTAAAAACCTCAATTAAAAGTACAATACGTCATTATTATATAAAGTCAACTACGATATAAATCGCTGAAACCAGGAAAATATGCCCAATATACGAGAAAAAATAACGTTAACGTGATGCGACCCTTTTTCCCCATTTTTGTATCACGCTGTCAGGCATTTTGCGTTTTTGCTTTTTTTTGGTCGGCATGTCTTGTAGCTGCCGATGATGATTGGTTGCACGCCGGCTTTATTTTCGATCAATTTCCTACCACGTTGGCTGACGGCCACCGCACGGAAGCGATCGGACCGTTCTACTATGCGGAAAAAACGACTGACGAGTCCATCGTCGCTGTGCCACCGTTGTTTTCGCACTATCATTATCCCGGTGTTAAAAACGGCGAGTTCGACTTTTTGTATCCGTTGTTGACCTACGAGTACTACGAGGATGAATGGCGCTGGCAGTTCTTCCAGGTGATCGCATTCGCCGGCGGACGACAACCGGATGAGAATCAGACACGTCGTTTCACCTTGTTCCCGATCTACTTCCAGCAACGATCCCTCGATACCAATCTAAATTATACGGCCGTGGTGCCGTTTTATGGCGATATCAAAAACCGGCTGTTCTATGATGAACTCCGTTTTGTGGTGTTCCCCATCTATCTTGAGACACGCAGGAAGGATGTCGTGACCGATAATTACCTTTTTCCCATCGTACATGTCCGCAATGGCGACGGGTTGCATGGCTGGCAGGTATTCCCCTTTGCCGCTCATGAACAGAAAGTCCTGACGATGCAGACCAATGGCTGGGGCGACCTGGTCACCTACGGCGGCCACGATATATCGTTCATCATGTTCCCCCTCTGGATTTCCCAGAACAATAACCTCAATACGGAAAATCCAGAAAAATTCCGCGCCTCGATCCCCCTGTTTGTGTACACCCGGTCTCCCAACCGCGATTCGACCTGGGTGTTTTGGCCATTCTTTGGCTGGATGAAAGATCACAAAAATAACTATCACGAGTGGGACGGACCCTGGCCATTCGTCATCTTTGCCCGTCCGGATGGCGATCCCACTCCGGCCACCAAGACCACCTCACGCGTCTGGCCCATCTTCAGCCAGTCCCATAACGCGTCCATCGAACAAGATTCGTATCTTTGGCCGATTTATCGCTATAAATGGACGCATTCCCCGCCGCTGGATCGCCGGAGCACCCGTATTGTCTTTTACCTGTACGTGGGCATTGATGAAAAAAATACCGAAACCGGCAATGTGAAAAAACGCCGGGATATGTGGCCGTTTTTCACCTGGCGGAAGGATTTCAACGGCAACACCCGCTTTCAGATTTTCGCGCCCATCGAGTCCGTCCTGGCCGAGAACCGCGGCATCCAGCGCAACTGGTCGCCCATTTGGTCGCTCTGGCGGTCCCAGTATAATCCGGGCACACATTCGGACTATCAGTCATTCCTCTGGAATCTTTACCGGCGTCAAACCACGCCGGACAGCAAAAAAATCTCGCTCCTGTTCGGGCTTTTCCAGTATCAAAGAGATGGGAAAGACAGCCGGACCCGGCTTTTTTTTGTGCCGGTTTACCATTCACACCAAAAGTGATTTATGTTTGAAAGCGTTGGCGAAGTCATGCTGATTTTTTGGCGCACGTTGCTGGCCATGCCCCAGGCCTGGCGACAGCGCCAGAAAATATTGGAGCAGTTCTACGAAATCGGCAACGCGAGCCTGCTGATGGTCTGCGTCCTGTCCTTTTTCATCGGCGCGGTCATCGCCCTGCAGACCGGGCCGGTGATGGTGGAACAGGGGTTGTCGAGCGCCGTGGGCGGCGTGGTGGGCATCGCCATCGCCAAGGAACTGGCGCCGGTGATAATGGCCATCCTGATCGCCGGCCGTATCGGTTCAGCGATGGCCGCCGAGATCGGTTCGATGCGGGTGTATCAGGAGATCGATGCCTTGCGCACCATGAACATCAATCCCATCCATTATCTGGTACTGCCGCGGTTGCTGGCGCTGGCCGTCGCGTTGCCCATGCTGGTGACCTGCTCGATCATGGTCGGCTGGTTTGGCGGGGCCATGGTGGCCGACATGAACCACCACATGGAGATCCCCTTCAACGCCTTCTTTGCCCAGTTGCGGGATATCGTGGTGCTGAAAGACGTCGGCAACGGTGTGTTCAAGAGCTTTTGCTTTGCCCTCATCATCGGTGCGGTCTCCTGTCATCAAGGGTTGACCACTATTGGCGGACCACGTGGCATCGGCCGCTCTGTGACCAAGGCTGTGGTCAATTCCATCGTCTGCATCGTCATCTTTGACTACTTCCTCACCCGCTTCCTCTTGAAATGAGCCCGACCAACCAAACAGCCACCGGCGTCAGCCTGGTCGTTCGCGACCTCAAAAAAAGCTTCGAAGGACAGGAAGTGCTCAAGGGCATCGATTTTGAGGTCAAGCCCGGCGAGATCTTTGTCATCATGGGACCCAGCGGCAGCGGCAAAAGCGTGCTGCTGAAACATCTCATCGGCCTCGAAGAACCGGACAGCGGTGAGATCCTCGTCAACGACGAGAAGATCGGCTCGCCCGAAGTCGCGGCCAAGTACCGCATGGCGCTCGTATTTCAATCCGGCGCGCTGCTGAATTCCCTGACGGTGGGCGAGAATGTCGGCCTGTATCTTAGCGAACACCGGTTGAAACCGCCGGAAGAGATAAAAAAAATCGTCGAGGAAATTTTATCGGATGTCGGCCTGGCTGATACGATCAACAAGATGCCCAGCGAATTGTCCGGCGGCATGAAAAAACGCGCCGCCATCGCCCGGGCCCTGGTCATCGAACCACAATTGATCCTCTACGATGAACCCACCAGCGAGTTGGATCCCCTCTCGGCGGTGCGCATCGGCGATGAGATCGTGAGCTTGAACCGCCGTATTTCCGTGACCAGCCTGGTGGTCTCGCATGACCGTGACCTCGCTTTCGGCATCGCCAACCGCATCGCTGTCATCATCGACGGCAAAATTGTGACCATCGGCACTCCGGACGAGGTGAAAAAATTCGAAAACGAAGCCGTAAGAAACTTTTTGCAAGCAGACTTCAAACATCACACAGTTAAATAGCCGCCTATGAAAAATTCACTTGAAACCAATCTCGGCCTGCTCGTGGCCATCACTATTTTCGCGGCTGCGGTCATCGTCGAAAAACTCGGTGATTTTGACATCTTTTCCCATGCCTATCATGTCAGCGGACTGTTCAATACCGCTCAGGACTTGAAGGTGGGCGACCGCGTCAAGATGGCCGGCGTCGAGATCGGCAACGTGGACAGCATCGAACTGACCACCAACAAGGTCAAGGTGACAATGAAGCTCCACGACAGCGCCATGGTGAAGACCGACAGCAAGGCCATCATCAAGTTCACCGGGCTCATGGGCCAGAACTTTGTGGCCATTGATTTCGGCTCGTCCACCGCGGACAAGGCCGCCGACGGCACCATCCTGGAAACCCAGGAACAGCCCGACCTAAGCGCCATCATGGCCAAGCTGGACGAAGCTGCGTCCGGCATTAAACGCGTAGGCGACTCCTTTTCCGGCGACAAGATCGACAACATCCTTGGACCCCTCACGGATTTGATGAAGCAAAACATCACCCCCATCACCGCCAGCATCGCCAACATCAAGAACATCACCAGCCAGGTTGCCTCCGGCCAGGGCACCGTCGGCAGGATGATCTACCACGATGAACTGTACGCTTCGGCCATGGGAACCGTCAGCAACATGCATGAGACGGCGATTTCGTTGAATACGGTGATCAACAACGTCAAGTCCGGCCAGGGCACCATTGGCAAGATGATCACGGATGATGCCTTGTACGATTCCACGAAGTCTTCCATGACCAATCTCAATCAGATCCTGATCAAGATCAATCAAGGCAACGGCACGCTGGGCAAACTGGTGAACGACCAGGAATTCTACAAGAACGCCAAGCTCTCGCTCCAAAAGCTGGATAAGGCCGCTGATGGCCTGGAAGACACCGGCCCGCTGACTGTCATCGGCGAAGTCGTCGGCAATCTCTTCTAGCACACTTGATCTAAATTGCGGTCAAAGGACCGCAGCTTAGGCCAGCTTGAGATTTTTTAGGATCTCGACCGTCGCGTGCGCCTTGTTCAAGGTGTAGAAATGCAGTCCCGGCACACCCGCGCGCAATAGTTCCTCGCATTGTTGCGTGGCGTATTCGATGCCGAATTTCGCCACCTCTTCGTCGTTGTCCCCCAGTTCGTCCAGCCGCGCGCGCAAGCCGGGGGGAACTTTGGATCCGCATAGCTGCGAGAACTTGGTGATCTGAGAAGCGCTCAGGACGGCGATCACACCTGGAACCAATGGTACCTTCACGCCGAGCTTCCCGGCGAGATGATCACGGAATTCAAAATAATCCGCGTTATCGAAAAACAACTGGGTCACCACAAAATCAGCGCCCGCATCCACTTTTTCCCGCAGATGCCGCCAGTCATCCTGTTTGCCCAGCTTGTTGGCGATATGGCCCTCTGGAAATCCGGCTGTGCCGATGGAAAAATCCCCCGCCTCGCGGATGTACTTCACCAGTTGCGATGAGAATTCGAAACCACCGGACGTCGGTTTGAATTCCCCGCCGCCGGGCGGATCGCCGCGCAACGCCAGGATGTTCTTGCAATCCAACGCCCGGATCCGGTTCAGCAACGCCCCCACTTCCTCGCGCGTATGATTCACGCAGGTCAGATGCGCCAGCGCCGGCAGTTTATGCTCCTTCTGGATGCGATCCACGATCGTCAGCGTCTTCTCGCGCGTGCTGCCGCCGGCGCCGTACGTCACCGAGCAAAAATCCGGACGCCCGGCCATCAATGCAGGGATCTGCTTCTCCAGCAGGGTACGATCACCCTCATCCGTCTTTGGCGGAAAGAACTCAAAGGACACAACCGGCTTGGCCGCCGCCTTTTTCTGCGCATAGATGTCACGAATGAATCGCATCAGTTCAGGTTCAAGTTATGGCCGCAGCCTAATGAAAAGTCCGCCACAATGCAAATTAAAAATCAACGCATCTTGATATGATGATATGAAATATGATCAACAAAAAGTTTGGGGAAAGAAAAAGCCCCTTCCGGTTCGACCGGAAGGGGCGTGCGGTTCTAAATCAGATTAGAACTGGTAAATCAGGTTCGCAGCGACCAGGAACGAATTGGCATTGGACGCACCCGGCGTGAAGCCGAAGTTCGCCGCACCGCCAAACGCGTTACCCACGTCGATGTGATCCCAGCGGAATTCCACACGGCTGATCACGTTGGCCCACAGATTGTACTGGGCCGTCGCGGTGAATTCTTCACCCTTGCCGTTGTTGACCAGGTTGGGGGTACCAAAAGCGTACGGATTCACACCCGCCTGCAGATTGAAGTACTCACCACGAGCATTGAAGGACAACTTGTCAGTCGCTTGGAAGTTGGCATACACGCCCGCCACCCAGCCGCTGTCATTTTGCGGACCAGCGCCGGTCTGGGAATCAGCCACACTGGCCAGGTCGAACGCAGTGCCGACCTTCAGCTTGGCCCAGGGAGTATTCATCGTTGAGCCGACGTAGTAATTGCACTGACCGAAGTTTTCCAGGTTCAGCACTACGCCACCATTCAAGGTCGAGCCCTTGAGCCATCCCCAGTTGTCCGGAGCGGTCAAAGCCACCGTGCCAACGTAGGTCTTGGAAGACAGCGCGTTGTTGCCGGAGGTCGCGTCAGCGATACCACCTTGGACGGTCAACAGGCTGCAAACTTTATACGTGCCCACGATGCCGGTGAGGGTCTGGGGTTCCAGGAAATAACCATAGGAACGGGTGTAGTTCGGATTCGCGCCGTCGGTGTTGCCTTCGTAGCCGATGACGTCGTCCTGCACGCCGACTTTCCAGTCAATGCCGTTGCCCACAGGAGTACGGATCACGATGTACGCCTGGCGAACGCCAAAGTTCTGGACCGCTTGCACAGCCGGAACTGTATTGGCGCCGGCGCTGGCAGCAGCCGTGGCCACATATCCAGCAGTGCTCAACGGGCCGTTCAGGGCGTCAGCACCCCAGTTCAAATCAATATGATAACCGGACGCCCACGGGGTGTCGTCTTGCGGCTTGTCAATGGCGATGTCCACGTCGTTCAGCGTGAAGCTGTCCATTTTGGACGGGGCAGAGAACGTGTTGTAACCAGTACCTGCCGGAACACCGCTAATGCCGTGAGGATATTGGGTGCCACCATTGCCGTTAACCGTCGGGACGAACGCGTAGTTGCCCGCGTTATATTGGGCCGCCACGTCAACGTAACCGCTGATCGTCGTGTTTGAGAGCGCAGTTTGAATCTGGCTCATCTTGGGTGCTTCGTCTGCACGCACCGCCGAAGCGAGACTAACCGCTCCAACCGCCGCCAGACCTAATGTCCATTTATTAAACTTCATCTGTTCCTCCGATGTTGTTTGTTTGTTGTTTTTTACCTTTTCCAAACGGGGCAAAAACAGTTTGCCCCTGCATCTTGCGATGCGCTTGTTGTCAAAGTTAAGGAAATCACCAAAAAATGACAATACATTTTTTCGGTAAATTTAGGTTGTCAAACCCCTAATCATTAGCCTTTTATAAAATAACCACCCTCCAGCCAAACCCAAAACCATGAATTGGACACTCGGAAATGAGGCATTTCAGAGGAAAGGCACCTACCTCGTTTTTCGTTTTGTACGATTGCTGGAACAGTTCGTGCTAATCCCTAACCAGCTTGACGGATTGCCTTTGTAACCCCCAAGCTGCCAATATTCACGTAAAAACACGTATGCCAATATACGCTTATACCGCCCGCGAAACGGCCTCCGGCCGCGAAATCCGCAATACGGTCGAGGCCGCCACCGAACAGGCCGCCATCGCCGCCTTGCTTAATCGCAACATGCTGGTCGTGGAGATCAAGGAAAAGATGGCCAAAAAGGGCCAAACCAAGGGGGGCCGTGTGGCTCTGGCCGACCTCGTCGTCTTCACCCGCCAGCTCGCGACCATGATTGACGCCGGTATCGCCATCGTACAGTCCTTGCAGGCCCTGGCCGATCAGACGCCAAATAAGATCATGCGCGACACCATTCGCGACGTCTGCAGCCGCGTGGAAGCCGGCGAAAGCTTTTCTGAAGCCCTCTCCCGGCATCCCAAGGCTTTCAACCGCCTTTACATCGCCATGGTGTCCGCCGGTGAAAAGGGCGGTCTCCTCGCCGAAATCCTTAGCCGGTTGGCCACCTATCAGGAAAATACCGAACGCCTCCGTAAAAAGGTCAAAACCTCTTTGATGTATCCCACCGTCGTGACGGTTGTGGCCATCAGCATCACCATCTTCCTGCTGGTGCGGGTTATTCCTACTTTCAAGGAAATTTATACCGGGTTCGGTGCACCTTTGCCGGGTCCCACCCAGTTCCTCATGGTCATCAGCGACATCGTCAAACATTGGTTCCTCCTGGTCATCTTTGTCATGGGTGGCGCGGTCTGGGGCTGGCTATATTACATCAAAACCAAGCCCGGCCGGGAATTCTGGGACACGCACCGTATCAAACTGCCCGTTTTCGGCGCCATTGCCCATAAGATCTGTCTGGCCCGCTTTACCCGCACGCTCGCCTCGCTCGTGCGCAGCGGTGTTCCCATCCTCGAAGTGCTCCAGATCGTCTCCCAAACCGTCGGCAACGTCGTTATGGAAAAAGCCATCAAAGTCGCGTCCTCGGACATCGAACGCGGCGAAGGCATCTCGCAAGCCCTTTCCAAGCATCCGGTTTTCCCCAACATGATCGTCCGCATGCTGAGTGCCGGTGAACAGACCGGTAACATTGATACCATGCTCGAACGCGTCGCCAACTTCCTCGACGAGGAAATTGACAACACCTTGTCCGGCCTCATGTCGCTCATCGAACCCCTCCTCATCGTGTTCCTGGGCGTCGTAATCGGCGGCATGGTCATCTGTATGTTCCTGCCCATCTTCAACCTGGCCAACATCGTCAACGGCGGCCACTGAGCACATATTTTAACACGCATCCGCCGGATGAACTCGTTTCATCCGGCGGATTTGCTTTTCACCCCGGTCCTGGCCCGTTCTTGATGTTCTACACTGTCACCGGCTTCGCCGGCATCGGCTGTACAATCTTCATCTTCGGCCAGCGCTCGCGGATCTGCTCCTCAAACCACTGCCGCGACGGACCGTCTCCATGCCCCAGCAACACCGCCCGCGGCGATACCCGCCCCACAAATTCCAGCAGATCCTCCCGGTTCGCATGGGCCGTCAGGTCGAAATTCTGCATGTCGCAATTCTTGGTCACCTGCCCGGCGCCCGGGCTGAACACAAACGTCTCGCCCATCCGCGCCGCCTTAAGCCGCCCAGCCGGCGAATCCGGATCCGCATACCCCACAAAAAAGATGCTCTGCTTCTCATCCCCCGCCATCCGCATGGCCAGGTCATGCGCCGCCGTGTTTTCGCTCATCATCCCCGCCGTGATCACAAAGATCTTCCCGCCGGTCAATTTCATGCTCTCCGCCGCCCCCTTCTCCAGCACGATCAACTGCAACGCCTCATTCAGCTTTAGACTCGTATGCTGGCGATGCGCCCGATGCGCTTCGATATCGTAGATCTCGGTGAAGACCCGGCCCAGACCACCGATATAGATGGGTTGCTCGCGCAATTTCCCTTCCTTCATCATCAACGCCAGCAGCGCCAGTATCTCCTGCGTGCGCCCCAGGGCAAATGACGGGATCAAGATGCATCCCTTCCGCTTCTGCGCTGTTTTGATCGCCTCCACTAGCCGTTCGATCTCCTTTTCCCGGGTGAAATCCGGTGGCACCTCGCGATTGCCCCGCGTCGTCTCCATGATCAACACGTCCGCTTTCACATCCTCAAACCGCGCGCTCTTCAAGATCGTCTGGTCGTGAAAACAGACATCCCCCGTATAAAACATCGTCTCGTTCTTCCCGCGCAATAATATCCCCGCCGATCCCAGCGTATGCCCCGCATCGAAAAATTCCAGCGTCGGCGAGGGCTGGCCCGCGCGCACTTTCTTGAACGCCGCCCATTCCACCTCGCGATTGAATTTGAAACCCTGGAAGTAAGGCGAGATGTCATCCACCTCGTCATGCGTGTACAACGGATATTCCCGGATGCCCAGTTCATCCCGCTGCCGCGTCATCACGTTCACCGAATTGTGCAGCACCCGTTCCACCAGCAGATAACTCAACTCCGTCATCAGCACGTGCGCCTTGGGAAAATGCCGCACTGCCACCGGCAGCCCGCCCACATGGTCATGGTGACAATGCGATACAGCTATCGCATCGACCTCCACCCCGCCCGCCTTGCCGAACAGCGGCAGGCCGCTGCGGCCCTCGCGTTTCGGATGCATCCCCGCATCCAGCAGGATACGATGCTCATCCATCTCCACCAGCCAGGCACTTGCCCCGATGTCTTCATCGGGATTTAAATTCGTGATAGTCACCAACCTATATGAGCATAAACCTGCTGGCCGAAAAAGAATTAAAAGAACCATCCGGGGTTGCTTCGAAACCTGTGGACACCAATCGGCAATTATCCTTCACCAGGATTCAGGAGGCTTCCATTGCTCGTAACCTATTGATTCTCAACCCTGGTTTTGTTGACTGTTTAGCTAGACTTCACAAGGGTTCACAAGACTTCCGAAGGATTTTTTCCGCACCATTTAAAATCCTCTTTATCAATCGGTTAACCCGGTAAGTTCATATTTCATCGCTCCTTTGTCTCGTTCCGGACAACCGAAACCGATCATCGGCGCGGTAGCTAGGGATCTCGATCCAAACCGAATCAAGCCCCGGACGGGGCGACAGAGTCTTCACCCTGCCGCCCGCATCCGATGACGCTATCGTCATCCGCGAGTCGTTTTTCACGCATCACGCATCACGTATCACAACATCAATATGTCAAAGATCTGCTGCCGACCGAAATCGGCCCATCAATCGCTATTATAGAGGATCCACTTAAAATTGTTTTTGCGCGGGAGAGAAAGAATGCACTTATTTTAGGCCCGAGTTTTCAAGCTCTAACCACCTATCAACCAAGCACTATCAACTTAAAACCAACAAAAAGTGCATAAATTTCAAATAAAGATTTGAAGATTATGCACCAAAAAATCACTGTTCCGTCACTGGAAAAACGTCATCCTCCGTAGCAAGGTTACTAGTTGTTAAGCCGTATATATTTTTTATGAATAGGAGCATCCACTACTGGATCGGGAAAAAAACTCTTCTCGGAATTTGCCTCGTGTACGGGTTGCTCGCAGGCTTGTTCTTCCCACCTTCTGTCCAGGCCCAGACCACCAACAATGAATTTTGGATCTGCACGAATGCCACTCATGCATTTCTATTGAATTGGGGTGGCTATGGCATCAGTAACAACCCGTTGGATGGGTCTTCGCAATCTAACTTTGACCTGAATCTGGGTAACGTGCCTGACAATGGTATCATCCATATTTTGCCGGGCAAATATTCGACCCTGGGTGGTATCAAACTGCGCTCCGGCGTCCATGTGCTCGGCAGTGGCATGGATGTGACCACCATTCAGCTTCTCCCCGGCGTCGCCGACGGCACCATCATGATGATCAACGCCGGTCAGGGTGGCATTTCCACCACCAACAACCTCGTCTCCGGCCTTACCCTGGACTGCAACTATACCCCTGACTCTGGCAGCAAAAGCTATGGCGGCATCATCCTGGAAGGCACCCGGCACGTGATCAGCGGGGTAAGGCTCCTGAATCCCTCCCGCATGAGTTCTGCAAGCAGCGAAGCCTGGGGCTTGATCATCGCCAATTGGAATCTGAAGAGCAGCGTCAGCAATGTCATCGAAAACTGCGTGGTTTCCAATTTCAATTACGGCACGCTGGGCAATCTCTCAGCCATCGGTTTTCTGGGTGGCAACGGTATTTCCGGTGCCAGCGGGGTCATCCGGAACAATCGCATCTATGGAAGCGTCTCCAACAACCCTGTGATTTTTGGGCTGCTGCTCACCGGTGACACCGTCGCCTCCGGCAATTACATGAACGGTGTCGCTGTGGCCACCCGCAGCGAAGGCGCCTTCACCAACATCGTTTTCACCAATAACATCATCAAATGTTGCTCGGTCGCGGTGGATTATTTCAAAAGGCGCTATCTGAACATCACTTTCGGAGGCAATCAGATCGAACTGACGAACAGCGTTTTTAACACCATGCCCGTGGCGTTCGATCTCGGCTCGGAAGATTGGAACACCGGTGGCCAGAACATCAAGGTCACCAATAATATCGTCACCTACGTAGGCAATTCAAATGACACGCCGGTTTTTCTCTATGCCATCGGCCTGACGAATCTGACCGTTCTCAAAAACAAGTTCCCCCAAAATTTCATCAATTACATCAGCAATTGTTCAAACATCCACATCGACTCCGACTCCCAACCCCTCGACGCCCCGGTGCTCCATAGTCCCATGTAGCACAACTGATACCGACCTATCCCTGCAATACAATCATCTAACCCTTTATATAAGTTTTAAGCATAATTCTCTTGACCCTTTTTCCGCGAAGCTTCATTGTCAGCGCGGCCCATGAATTTGACTCTGACCAACCATACCATCGCCCATGCCACCATGAGCACGTCCTACGTGCCGTGTGGTTCCCGCGTTCGCTGGTCCTACCTTAAGGGCCTGAACCCGGCCAGCAAGCAGGAGGAAGTTTTCTAACCTAGAGATCCAATATTTTACCCTGCTTGCCACACGGCGAGCAGGGTTTTTTGTTTTCCTAAAATCAGCTCTTATGAACCCTCACCCACCACTGTTGACCAGCCTCCGGGCGCTCCCGCGTCCCGCGTGGATAATCTTTATCGGCACGTTCCTTAACAAATTCGGAACGTTCGTCATCCCGTTCCTCACCCTCTATCTCACCAGCCGCGGTTACACCGTCACCGATGCCGGCATCGCCGTGGGCGCTTATGGTCTCGGCAGCATGCTCGCCTCATTGCTCGGCGGCTATCTGGCCGATCAACTCGGCCGCCGCCAGACCATCGTCCTCTCCATGTTCCTCGGCGCCGCCACCATGATGGCCTTGTCGCAAGCCCACAGCCTGCCCCTCATCATTGGCCTTACCGCCTTGACTGGTCTGGCCAGCGAATTCTATCGCCCCGCCAGCAACGCGCTGCTCACTGACCTCGTCCCGTCCGATCAACGCGTGACTGCCTTCGCCACCCTGCGCATGGCTTTCAATGCCGGCTTTGCCTTTGGTCCCGCCACTGCGGGGCTCATTGCCGCCTTTGGTTATTTTTGGCTGTTCGTCGGCGACGCTGCCACCTCGCTCCTCTATGGCGTGTTCGCTTTGCTGTTCTTGCCGAAAGACACCTACTCAAGGCGGAACAATGCCAGTTGGGGCGAAGCCTGGCGCGTGCTCCGGCACGACCGGAAACTCCACCAGATGCTCGCGGCCAACCTGTGCATCGGCCTGATCTTTTTTCAGATGGCCTCGACCTTCGGCCTGTTTGTCACGCACCTGGGCTTTTCTCCTGCCGTCTATGGCGTGGTCATTTCGTTGAACGGTTTGATCATCGTCTTTTGCGAACTGCCGCTCACCACCATCACCCGGCGATTTCCCACCCGGCGGGTCATGGCTGTCGGCTATGTGGTCATCGCCGCCGGATTTTCCCTAAACCTGCTGGCCCACTCCATCACTGCGCTCGTGGTTTGTACCGTCCTCTTTACCTTGGGCGAAATGATCACCATGCCAATGGCCTCCGCCTACGTCGCCAACCTCGCGCCCGCCAATCTCCGGGGACGCTACCTCGGCGTATCCGCCCTCACCTGGTCCATCGCCCTCATCATCGGGCCCGGCCTCGGCATGGAAATGCTGACCTATAATCCAACGCTGTACTTCATCGGCTTCGGCGCCTTGGGGCTGTTGGCCGCCGCCATCATCATCACCCCCACAAAAACCGAACCGGTCCCCACCGCGAATCTATCGGCCAACTATTAGATTACGGAGCGCGGCTGTGTGCGAAGCACCAGCCGCAGCATATTCAACCGCCCGCCGCCAACAATGCTTCCAAGACACTCAACTAACCATTTTGGAAGCGTGGCATTTACACCGCATCCATCTCGTGCCTGTCTAAAATGCGATCGCTGCCACCCCTCGGCATCAGTGTTTAATCCGTATTCAATCCGTGGCTAAAAAATCAACAATCGGAAATCCGCATTCCACCGCAAGTCCATTTGCCAGCCCGTCTCCGTTCTGCTAATCATAAGGGGTGAATTTTTTCGTTCAACGCAGCGAACTCCGCGACCTCTACGACAAGGTCGTCGCCGGCGAACGCATCACCGATGCCGACGCCCTCCGCCTGTTCGAGTCCCGCGACCTGAATGCCATCGGCGCCATCGCCGATTTCGTCCGCCAGCGCAAGGTCGGCAATCACGCCAGCTACATCATCAATCGCTACATCAACTACTCAAACTACTGCATCCTCTCCTGTCAGTTCTGCTCCTTCGCCCGCAAAAAACGCGATGCCGACGGCTTTGAATTCACCGTCGACCAGATCGTCGAGAAAGCCCGCCAGGCGCTCAGCATTGGCATCACCGAACTCCACATTGTCGGCGGTCTGCACCCCTCGCTGCCGTTTTCGTATTACCTCGACATGCTGCGCTCGCTGAAGAAGCTCGATGCGCGCCTCCAGTTGAAATGCTTCACTGCCATCGAGATCCTGCACCTCGCCTGGCTCGCCAAAAAGCCCGTCGTCCAGACCTTGATCGAACTGAAGGAAGCGGGACTCGATTCCCTCACCGGCGGCGGCGCCGAGATCTTCCGCAAGGAAGTTCGTTCCGCCATCGCCAAAGGCAAGGAATCCGCCGCCGAATATCTTGATGTCCACCGCCAATGGCACAAGCTCGGCGGTCGCAGCACCTGTACCATGCTCTACGGCCACGTGGAATCCCTCGCCGACCGCGTGGATCACCTCAGCCAGCTGCGCGCTCTGCAGGATGAAACCCACGGCTTCACCGCCCTCATCCCGCTCGCATTCCAGCCGGAAGACAACGACATTCCTGTTAGAACTCCGCCCACCGGTTTTGATTCCCTCCGCACGCTCGCCATCAGCCGCATCTACCTAGATAATTTCCCACACATCACCGCCTATTGGGTCGGCCTTGGCATGAAACTCGCCCAGGTCGCCCTCAGCTACGGTGCCGATGACATCCACGGCACCATCATCGAGGAACACATCTTCCACATGGCCGGCGCCACCTCGCCCCAGTTGCAGACTGAGACCGACATGGTCAAAGCCATCCGCGAAACCGGCCGCACCCCAGTTCAGCGCAACACCTTCTACGAACCCATCAAGATTCTCCCCGACCTCGCCCCGTCGCCAGCTGATGCCGATACTTCCGGTCATTCAAAAACCCTCGAAGATAATCTCGCCACGGCTTAAGTTTCGTCCCAAAGGGACAACCGGAAATTAGCCAGACACGAAGTGTCTGATACCGCCAAAAACTAACGTTGCGTCCTGAAAGGACGTTAGGACCCGGCATTCAAATCATCTCCAAACGCTGGAGACCCGTAAAACCCATCTACCAACCCAAGCGTATCCAAAACGCCTCCCTTCTCCTGGGGGAGACTTTCGCTGCTTGGGAAGCAGCGAAAGGAGTTTGCGAAGCGAAAGCCCGTGAGGGCCGAACGAGCGGGAGCGAGTGAGTCCACGCAGGATGAGGGCGAGCTATCTATTGAGCGCAGCGAACCATTCATAAAACCTTGCGCTCCTCCCGAAAAAATTGAAAATCCCCGCCATCATGCGCACGGCAAAAAGCATTCTGATTGCGGGATTTATACTCATCGCCACGCATACACTGGCCCAATTGCCGATTGATGGCGTCCATTACGCCGCCGGCTTGAACGGCCTCAATGCCGGCATCCCCGATTCGCCCGGCTTCAATTTCCGCGATGACAATTGGTTTTATGTCGCCAAAAACTTTGAGCCTGGTGATCAGGACACTTTGGTGTATCTGCAGGCGCCGCAACTCCTGTGGCTTTCCTCCGGGACCGTGCTCGGAGCTCATATCGGTGCCGACGTCATGGTCCCATTCATTTACAAGGATATCCGCTTCTATGTGAATGAATCCGCTCCGAATGGCTCTCATTCTGCCCTTCTGGCAGAGCACAACCGATCCGGCCTCGGCGATATCAAAATCGAACCCCTGTTCCTGAACTGGCAATGGAATCACGTTGACCTCATGACCGCCGCTGCGGTCTGGGCACCCACTGGCCATTATTCGACCACGGATTTCGACAACCTCGGAGATGGAACTTGGTCACCCATGGTCACTCTGGGAGCCGTCTGGCATCCGGACGAAAAGAAAACGTGGTCACTCTCCATCTTGAACCACTACGAAATGAACTGCCATCAACCTATCTCGAAAGTTAAAGCGGTTAACCAACCTCCATTTATTCGACAAGTCTATTACGACGCACCTTCCTCCACTTATACTCTGGAATGTGCCGCGGGCAAAACCATCTTTGAAAACATAGATTTAGGCGTCACCGGTTATTATCAAAAGCAATTCACCGATGAGGCCGCGAACAACAGTGCCAACCACGATGCCTATGTCGCCGGTGCCGGTCCCGAGATCGCCGCCCGCATCCCCCAATGGAATCTGACCATATCACTTCGCTATGCCTACGAATTTACCGCCTACAATCGCCCCCAGGGAAATGTGATCGATCTCTCCGCAACCGTGAAATTTTGATTTTTTCTATCTGTGTTCATCGGTGTCCATCTGTGGTTAAATTTGTTCCCCTCTTTGCGTCTGCGCCAAATTTCCACTACACTCCTCCCGCAATGTTGGACGAACAACCGCAAAATTTTCGCATCGGCTCGGTGCCCTATCTCAACGCCGCGCCGCTCACTCGCGGCCTCGAAGGCCATCTCACCCTCGCCATGCCCTCGAAACTCGCCGAAATGCTCCGCCGCGATGAACTCGATGCCGCCCTCGTTAGCATCACTGAAGTCCTGCTCAACGACCGCTACGATGTTCTCGATGGCATCGCCATTGCCTCCCTCGGCGAAGTGTATAGCGTCTTTCTCGCCCATAAAAAACCCATCGAAGAGATCAAGGATGTCTTTTGCGACACCGCCTCGCTCACCAGCGTCAACCTGCTGAAAGTCCTGCTCGCCGAACGCGGCCTCAAACCCGAGTTCAAACCGCTCGAAGATTACGCCGCCGCTGCCGACAAGGATTTTGTTCTCCTCATCGGCGATCCCGCCATTGATTTTCAGCGCGCCCCGCACACGCATGAGATTTTCGACCTTGGCCACGCCTGGATGCAGCTCACCGGCCTGCCTTTCGTTTTCGCCGTCTGGGCGCTCCGCCGCGGCATCGATAACAAAGACCTGCGCGGCGAACTCCGCAGCTCCAAACACTTGGGCATGGAAAGCCTCGACGAGATCATTCTGGATCGTGAGGAATACGATGAAGATTTCCGCCGCGATTATTTCGAATGGCACATCCAGTACCATCTCGGCGAAGACGAAAAACGCGCCGTAGAAAAATTCTGCCAGCTATTGCAAAAACACAACCTCGGCCCCGTCTATCCGCCGCAGTATGTGAGGTGAGGTAAAATTAAAACCGTTCCAAGCGTGCCGCTGGAGAGGTCGTTAATATTTCAGCTATCCAAGATGTTCAAGGCATTCCCCTTCTCCTGGGGGAGAAGGTCGGGATGAGGGCGGTCGTCATAACTAACTTGCTTCATCTGTGTCTATCCGTGATAAAAACCAAATCAAAACCTCGTCAACTTCTCCAGTTCCTTCACCCGCTTCTCGATGCCCCCGCGTTTAGTCTTCGTCATAGCCATCAGCCCAAACCCTTCGCAGCAGAACGACGCCGTCACGCTGCCATAAACCATCGCGCGCCGGATGTTCGCGTCGATGCCGCCCTTGGCCGTGGCCAGATATCCCATCACGCCGCCGAGGAAGGAATCGCCCGCGCCCGTGGGATCCACCACTTTCTTCAGCGGATAAGCCGGGCAGATGAAATAGCCTTTTGGTCCAGACAGGATGGAACCATGTGAACCCATCTTGATGATCACATATTTCGGTCCCAGCTTGTGGATCTTCTGCATCGCTAGGAACACATTGTCTTCCTTGGTCAACTGATGCGCCTCGCTGTCATTCAAAACAAAACCATCAATGCGCTTCAACAACCGCAACAGGTCCGCCAGCGCGATGTTCATCCACAGATCCATTGAGTCCGCCATCACAAATTTTGGCTTCGACATCTGATCCAGCACATGATGCTGCAACGCCGGCGCGATATTGGCCAGCAGCACGAACGGCGCGGACTGATGAGTCTTGGGCAGTGTCGGCGAAAACGTCTCGATCACACCCAGTTCCGTCGCCAGTGTGCGGCGATTGTTCATGTTCAGTTCGTACTCGCCTGACCAGTGGAACGTCTTGCCCGGCAGGCGTTGCAGCCCATCCAGGTTGATCTTATGGCGTTTATACAATTCGATATATTTCTGGGGGAAATCTTCACCCACGCCGCCCACCAGTTTCACGGGGCTGAAAAAACTCGCCGCCACTGAGGCGTGGCTTGCGGAACCGCCAAGCAAGCGCGGGTTTTCTGCTTTGGGAGTTTTGATGGAATCCAAGGCCGTCGTGCCGACAATCAATACGCTCATGTTAAATCAGGGTTTTAGGGTTTTTAAACTGCGAAATTTGAAATCACGGACGCGCTTTACTTCTTCTGGATCAATTCGATCTCATAACCTTCCGGCGCATCCACAAAGGCAAAGGTCGTCCCGGCTGAACTAGTGATCGGGCCATCGGAATATTTTAAGCCATGCTTCGCGAGGTGTTTGGCAAATTCATCCAGGCTGTCCACTTCAAACGCTAGATGCGTCAGATCCGGTTGCACTTGCACCGGTTCGCTGCCCGGCATATGGCAGATCTCGATCTCCTCCGCGCTCCCGGGCGCTTTGAGAAATGCCAGCTCCGACCCGCGCGGCGATTTGTGCCGCCGCACCTCCTGCAAACCCAGGATTTCACGGTAAAATTTCACCGTGCGCTCCAGATCATTCACCCGATAGCGCGTATGCAGCAGCCTCGTCACTTTGCTCATGACCGCAGAATAATCAAAACTCATGCCTGAGGAAACTCCGAAAAATAAATGCTGGCAAAAGACACGAGGCCGCCCGCGGGAGCGGGCATCCCGATGCCGGTCACCGGCAGATTTTCATTTCCCGCTCAATCGTTCTCCGGCATGATAGATTCGATATATGGGAAAACGTCGTGAAGCGCGTGAACGCGCGGTGCAATTTCTGTTTCAGCACGATCTGAATCCTCCCGAGGATCTTGAGCTGGAACTCGCGACGTTTTGGAACTCCCAGCGCACGGCCGCCATCGAGGAGGACAAGGGCCCCGCCACCTGGGGCGAAAAAGTGGACCTTCCGCCGCCCACCACCGAGGAAGCCGAAACCCGCCTGTTCGCCGAGCCCCTCATCCGCGGCGTCCTTGAAAATCGCGACGCCATTGACGAGCAGATCAAGAAGCACGCCCGCAACTGGGACTTTCACCGCATCGCCGCCGTGGACCGGAACATCATGCGCCTGGCCATCTATGAGATGCTCTATCGCGAGGACATCCCGCCCATCGTCAGCATCAACGAAGCCGTGGACATCGCCAAAAAATTTTCCACTGAGGACAGCGGCAAATTCGTCAACGGCATCCTCGACAAGATCAAAGGCGAATTGATGCGTCCCGGAAGATAGACTTAAACGGATGAAATTCGCCGATTTACACCTGCATACGAAGTACTCCGACGGCACGTTCTCGCCGGAGGAACTGGTCCTGCACGCCCAGCAACACGGGCTGGCCTGCATCGCCCTCACCGACCACGATACCGTCGAAGGCTGCGCCCCCACGGCCGCCGCCTGCGCCGCCGTGCGCATGGAATTCATCCCCGGCACCGAGCTGACCGCCGAGCATCAGGACGTCGAAGTCCACATCCTCGGCTTCTTCCTGGATATCGAGAACAAGACGCTTCTCAAGCGCATCGCCAAATTCCAGTCCGTCCGGCAAAACCGCATCAATGAGATGGTCGCCGCCTTGAACAAACTTGGCATACCGCTCAAGGCAGAATCTGTCTTCGCGCTGGCCAATTGCAAGTCGCCCGGCCGGCCGCATGTCGCCCGCGCCCTGGTGAAGGAAAAACTCATCGGCAGCCTCGACGAAGCCTTTGAGAAATATCTCAAAAAAGGCCGCCCTGCCTGGGTGCCCAAGACCAAGATGTCTGCCGCCGAAGGCGTCGAACTCATCCATCAAGCCGGCGGCCTCGCCGTGATGGCCCATCCCGGCCTGAACCGTACTGATGAGATCATCCCCGACCTCGTGGATGCCGGTCTCGACGGCATCGAATGTTTTCACACCAAACATTCCACCGCCATGTCCGAGCGTTATCTGGAGCTCGCCGATAAATATGACCTGCTGGTCACCGGCGGCAGCGACTGTCATGGCTACAGCAAGGCCAAGCCACTCATCGGCACCGTGAAACTGCCCTACGAACATGTGGAAAAGCTCAAGGCCACGGTCGCGGAACGGAAAAGTGCGGCGGCAAAATAATTCTGTCTTTCTAATTCTTGATTAGTCCATGGGACTTTTTGCCAAATTCAAAGCTGGTCTCGCCAAGACGCACAGCAAGCTCGTCCACGAAATCAAGCGCATCGTCACGCGCTCGCCCAAGCTTACCGCCGAGTCGCTGGAAGAGATCGAACAGGCCCTCATCGCCGCCGACCTTGGGGTGGCCATGACCACGCAAATCGTAGCCGCCGTCAAAAAAGCCTACGAAACCCAGGGCAGCGCCGGGCTGGATTACCTCGCCATCGCCCGCGCCGAGATCGAGAAAAGCCTCTCGACCAATAAGCCCGGCCTGATCAAGGCCGCCAGTGGACCCACGGTCGTCTCCATCGTCGGTGTGAACGGCACCGGCAAAACCACCACCAGCGCCAAGCTCGCCCATCTCATCCAATCGCAGAACCAGACCGCCCTGCTCGCCGCATGCGACACCTTTCGCGCCGCCGCCATCGAACAGCTCAAACTCTGGGGCACTCGCCTAAAAGTTGAAGTCATCGCCGGTGCTTATGGTGCCGATGCCGCCGCCGTGGCGCACGATGCCGTCACCGCCGCCCAATCGCGTAAGGCTGATTACCTTTTCATTGATACCGCTGGCCGCCTGCACACCAAGCACAATCTCATGCAGGAGCTCCACAAGCTCCATCGCGTCATCGGCAAGCAACTCACCAGCGCACCCCACGAAGTCCTGCTCGTTCTTGATGGCAGCACCGGCATGAATGCGCTTAATCAGGCTCGCGAATTCAACAAGGCCGTGCCGCTAACCGGCCTCATCGTCACCAAACTCGACGGCACCAGCAAAGGCGGCATGGTGGTGGCCATCCAGAAGGAACTCGGCCTGCCCATCAAATTCGTCGGCCTGGGCGAACAACCCGACGACCTCCAGCCCTTCGACGCCAAACAATTCGCGCAGGCGTTGTTCGAGGAATAGCCAGCGATCGATCATGAAGACTGTGATTTACCCTCCACGTCTTCTGGCCGTCATTATTTTTGCGTTGCTGGCCGCCAGCCTCCCTTGCCACGCCGCCACTGTCACCAATTTGACTCTCGCCCTTCCGGGAGCCGATTGGGCGCTTGAAATTCACACGCCTGGCTTCGTATTGCAAAAGAGCGGTTTTTCACCGGATGGAACCTCGGCCCAACTGGCAGCCGTGGATCCCGCCAACAATATCATCCTTTCCGCTTTCATCGAACCGTCCGTTGGTCATGGCAGCGCCCGGCTGTGTCGTGATTATTACTGGTCCAACAGTCTGGCCGAACCCCTGGCCAGATATGATGTCAACCAGTCTGAAACCAATGCCTTAGCCGTCATCGAATACTTCGAAGAAAATCCCGACGGCTCCAGGCCGGGACCAAAGAATTTGCATGTGTATCTGGCCACCAATGGCTGCTGGATTGATGTCCATCTTTCCAAGCCCGGTTTCATGCTGGCCGATCGCGACCGATTCAACGCCATCGTGTCATCCATCCGTATCAATGGCGATTACCTGACCCTGCCCATCGTGAACGCCTTCTGGGGCAGCTTCTATATGACGCAGAGCAATTACACTATCGCCGTCCGTTGTAATGAACGGGCCTTGCAACTGGACCGTGCCCATCCCAGTCTGGGACAGCCGCGGCGCATTCTCGTCATGGAAGACGTCATCAATTGCTATGGAAATCTGGGCAACAATGAAAAGGCCCGGGACCTGGCTCTGCAGGATCTGAAAGAAATTCCTGGCTATCCGGGCTTTCAGTATATCCTCGCTTGTGCGTATGCTGGATTGGATGACGAAACAAATGCTTTGGAAAATCTCAAAAAGGCGTTTCAAAACAAGGACCGGTTGTATCCTGACGAGCACATGCTGGATCCCCGCACCGACTGGTCTTTCACCAAATACGCCAGCGACCCTGCATTCGTTGAATTTTACTCAACTTTGAAACTATGAGCCGCTGCCCCAAAAGATTTGCCAACCCGCCTGAACAGCGTATTTTGAAGCAGCGCCAGGCGCTAAAAAGGATTTTAATCTATATATGAGCACACAACTCGATCAATTGAAGCAATTCACCGTGGTCGTCGCTGATACTGGCGATTTCGGCACCCTCAAGCAATATACCCCCCGTGATGCCACCACCAACCCGTCGCTCATCTTCAAGGCGGCGCAGATGCCGGAATACAAGTTCATCCTGGACAAGGCCATCACTGAAAATAAGTCCAAAGCCTCCGGCCAGGAATTGCTGAGCCGCGTGATGGATGACTTGCTCATCCTCTTCGGCGTCGAGATATTGAAGATCGTGCCCGGCCGCGTCTCCACCGAGACCGATGCCGTTCTCGCCTTTGACACTGAAGCGCTGGTCGCCAAAGGACGCCACTTCATTGATCTTTACAAACAGCATGGCATCCCGCGCGAACGCATCCTGATCAAGATCGCTTCCACGTGGGAAGGCATCCGCGCCGCCGAGATCCTCCAGCGCGAAGGGATCAACTGCAATCTTACGCTGCTCTTCTCGCTTGCCCAGGCCGTTGCCTGCGCCGAGGCCAAGGTTAAGCTCATCTCCCCGTTCGTCGGCCGCATCATGGACTGGTACAAAGCCAAGGAGAAACGCGACTTCGCCCCCGCCGAAGATCCGGGCGTGGTTTCCGTGCAGGAGATCTACAGCTACTACAAAAAATTCGGCCATGCCACCGAAGTCATGGGCGCCAGCTTCCGCAATGTCGGTGAGATCCAGGAACTCGCCGGCTGCGATCTCCTGACCATCAGCCCGCCGCTCCTCAGCGAACTGCAGAAGAGCACAGCGCCGTTGGCCCGCAAGCTGGATCCGGAGACCGCCCGCCAGAGCAAGATCGAAAAACTGCCGCTCGACGAAAAGAAATTCCGCTGGCTGTTCAATGAAAACGCCATGGCCACGGAAAAAACCGCCGAAGGCATCCGCCTTTTCAATGCCGACGCCGTCAAACTATCACAGCTGATCTCCGGAAAACTGTAAGTCTCGATAACGCGGGCAGATTCACAACTTGAATTTGTCAGGGCACTGGTTATGCTGCCTTGGCTTTAAAATGTCCATTACTCGCAAAACTTGGGACTCGTTTGAAGCGATGCGCCAGGCCGCGCAGGAAGGTGACCCGCAGGCGCAGTGCTATCTCGGTGTCTGTTATCAGAACGGTCAGGGCGTGGAACACAACCACCAGGAAGCGGTGAAATGGTTCCGCCGCGCCGCCGAGCAAAACGACCCCGTTGCCCAGTGCTACCTCGGTGTTTGCTACTGGATTGGCCAGGGCGTGCCCCAGGAATTTGGCGAGGCTGCCAAATGGCTGCGCGAAGCCGCAGAACAGGGCGACCCCGCCGCCCAGTTTAATCTGGGCATGCTTTATGAGACCGGCCAGGGCGTCGTACAAAATTATCCTGAAGCCGTAAAATGGTACCGCGAATCCGCCCAGCGCGGCTATCCTGCTGCTCAGTTCAATCTCGGGGTCTTTTACGAATCCGGCCAGGTGGTGGCCCAAAACTACGCCGAAGCCGCCCGTTGGTATCTTGCCGCCGCCGAACAAGAGTTGGCCGATGCCCAATGCAATCTTGGACTTTGCTACCAGACCGGTCGCGGCGTCGAAAAAAACCCTGCCATGGCCGTGAAATGGTTCATCAAGGCCGCCCGTCAGGGTAACAAGACCGCCCAGCATAACCTCGGTCTGCACTATGCCTCTGAAGAAGCCGCGGAAAAGGCCGCCGCCAAGGCCGCGGAGAAAGCTGCGCAAGACGCCGTCAAAAACCCTCACTGACCGGCTCCGGCAACCTATTTTTGGGCCAACTCCGCCAGCTTCGCTCCCGCCTTGCCATCATCGATTGTTTTTCCGGCCAGTTCCCAGCCTTCGATGAGTGATTTCGTCCGGCCGGCCACAAATAACGCCGCGCTCGCATTCAGCAACGCCGCATCGCGCTTCGGTCCACGTTCCTCGCCATGAAGAATGCGACGGGTGATCTCCGCATTATGAAGCTTGTCTCCTCCCAGCAGGTCGGCCAGTCGTGCTGGCTGCAACGGAAAGCTGTCCAGCGATAACCCCGAAGCCGTGAAACCGCGTTCGTGATAAAATTCCGCCACCGTGTTGTCTCCTAGCGTGGACAGTTCATCCAGCGCCGGCGGCGG
>Ga0206902_10082_pt1 | contig 27170 bp, 21 predicted proteins | sample Alteio_BWOrgHeat_44_FD_153242 | JGI IMG/M metagenome (GOLD analysis project Ga0206902, IMG submission 153242) | Enriched cells from forest soil in Barre Woods Harvard Forest LTER site, Petersham, Massachusetts, United States -... | ecosystem: Environmental > Terrestrial > Soil > Temperate forest >... | reverse complement strand
CATAAATCCTTGACATGTTCTTAAGTAAGATTTAATTTCCCAAAAAAAAGAAATGACCTTGAAAAGCCAGTGCTGAAATAAACTAAAAGTTAAAAAAAAATGGAAATCAAAGCAGACCTAGCTAAATTGGCTGATAAGATCATGCGAGAAAGAGGTTTGCAGCCTGAATTTTCCAAGGAAGAACTTCAACAGCTTTCTCAAATTAACAATCCCGCTCCATTCTCTTCACAATTTGTTGACCTGCGTTCCTTGTTATGGTGTTCGATTGATAATGATGATTCACGTGATTTGGATCAATTAACCTATGCCGAAAAAGGAAAAGACAGTAAGACCACTTTATGGATTGCGATTGCTGATGTGGATGCGTTGGTTATCAAAGATTCTGCAATTGACATTCATGCTCAAATAAATACCACATCGGTTTACACACCTGCGAAAATATTCGCAATGTTGCCAGAAAAGCTTTCTACAAATTTAACCTCGTTGAATGAAAATGAAGACCGTATTTCCATGGTTGTAAAAATTCAAATAAATCAAAACGGAGAGGTCGAAAATTCTTCTATTTTTCAAGCGATCGTCCACAACTATGCCAAACTCACATATAATGTCATCGGCAGTTGGTTAGAATCTATAAGTGCCCTGCCAGATAAGGTTAAACAGGTTCCTGGGTTAGAGAATGCCCTCAAAATACAGCATGAAGCTGCACAACTTCTAAAAAAAAAGCGGCACGAAGCAGGATCTTTAACTTTAGAGTCATCCAAAGCCGAAGCCAAAATTGCGAGCAATAACCAGATTGTTATCCAACTTGCTCCTCATAATTTTGCGCATCAACTTATCGAAGAATTCATGATTGTCTCAAATCAAACAGTGGCAAAACATTTTCGAGAAGCAAAAATCGCCAATCTACGTCGTGTTGTGCGCATACCAAAATATTGGAATCGGATTGTTGAAATTGCAAAAAGTTATGGAGAAAATCTTCCTCAAGAACCAGACTCCAAAGCATTAGATGCCTTTTTAGTCAAAAGACAAAAAGCGGATCCAATCAGTTTTCCTGATCTTTCTTTGACAGTGATTAAGCTTCTTGGAAGAGGAGAATATATCGTAGAAAATGCTCAAGAGGCCCCTGTAGGGCATTTTGCACTTGCTATATCTGATTACACACATTCTACAGCGCCAAATCGACGGTTTCCTGACCTTATTTCACAACGTCAATATAAAGCTTTTTTGCGCGGAGAAAAAGCTCCGTATTCATTGGAAGAACTAAATGCACTTGCTGCTCACTGTACCCAACAAGAAGATGCTGCAACGAAAGTGGAAAGGCAGCTTAATAAATCCGCTGCTGCAGCGCTCTTATCCTCTCAAATAGGGAAAGTATTTAAGGGGATTGTCACAGGCGTTGGAGAAAAAGGCACGTGGATACGTATCTTCCAACCGGCAACTGAAGGTAAAATTATTCAAGGATTCGAGAAGTTGAAAATTGGAGATAAGATTTCAGTCACATTGAAGTATGTCGACATTGCAAGAGGCTTTATCGACTTTATCCATTTAAACTCAGGTTAAAAAGTATAACCAATATTGAGGATAACCTGATAAAGATACGGAATTTGATTGCCATATAAGTGCTGATACATAGGGCCGCCCACACCTAGTTGTAAAATGAATTTCTCATTCGAAATCCATAACGAAGGCGTGACGAAAATCAAATTGCCGCCGCTATTGGGATCAATGACTCCGCGAATTTTATTGCGATAGCTAAAATCTCCATCAAATTCGATCATCCATGCGTAGATCCATCCTTTAGGACTCGGAATATTTCGCCCAAAACCAAATTCATATAGCAGTGTAGAACCGATTTTAGTGCAGTGTTTCGTAGCTGATGTGAGTATAGAACCAATGGATCCAAAATAAAACCAATCGATTCCCGTATGATTATAGGTAGCTCCAATAAAGCAAGAAGGCACTCCAAAACCCCTTGGAGGCTGAGATCGAGTTGATCCTGTTGGATAAGTGACGTTAAAAACAATTGTGGCTTGATCGGCATAGAACCGCTTTTCATAGTTGTAAAAAGCATATTCAAATTGCACAAAGGCATCTTCAAAACCGGATGTGTGGTTTTTTCTTTCTTTATAAGTCGGTGCGAAAGGCGCGTTAAAAAAGATTGAAAATTGATCATTAACTCCCCACAGAACACTTGGCACAATGTCAGTAAAATGACCGTTTCGCCGCTGATAATGATCTGCGAAAAGAAATAGCTGCACTACATCTTTATCAATAACGTTTTGTCCAAAGCCTACTAGAGGCCCCGGTTGTTGAGAGGATGGCAAAGCCAGATTACCAATTTTTAAAGGTTTGTCTGTGTCGTCCTTTTTCTCTTTGCTTTTTTCTTCACCAGTTTTGTTAGTCGTATCGCTTTTTTCAGAACCGCTTTGATCTTTTCTAGGATAATTTTTTGAGTTTTTTGGTGCGGGTTCATCTCCCAATAATCCATTTATACTGGTAACAAAAAGAAGAATCAAAATTGAGATCGAATAGAATTTCATAAAAATTTTAGAAGGTGTAAAAGAATTCGTTTTAGCAAATTCAGTTAATATTTTCTATTGAATATTCAAGACAAAGACTGGTGCAATTTTTATGCAGAGTATGTTATGAGAATTTCATGATTAAAAAATTACTCTGCATCTGGACATTCGTTTTCTGTTTTTTTGCATTATATGCTGAAGAAAACCTTTCATTGCCGTCTTTAGCATTACCTAAAGCTGAAGTTGATGCAAAATTGCAGAAATATATCAAATATAATCCTGAAGGTCCAAACCTCATTGGACACATTGGCATCGACGATAAATCGACCGCTATCAGCGAATCCACGTGGCTCTACGTAAAAAAAGCGATCGAATTTTTCAAAGAGAAAAAAGTCATCTTCGTCATCGTTGAGCTTAATACTCCAGGCGGAGAAGTTTTTGCCGCAGAAAAAATTTCCGATGCACTGAAACAACTTGATATTCAGGACGGCATTCCATGCGTAGCCTTCATTGACAACTGGGCCATCTCAGCCGGTGCCATGATCGCTCTTTCTTGTCGATTCATCGCTGTGACAAAAGATGGCGCCATGGGTGCCGCAGAACCGGTTTTAGCATCGGAAACCGGCGAGATGAAAAGCGCATCGGAAAAGGTGAATTCTGCCATTCGAGCTGACTTTGCCAACCGTGCAAGTTTCTTTGATCGCAATCCAAATATTGCCGAAGCGATGGTTGATAAAGACATTCTGCTTGTCTATCGTGATGGGAAAATCATTAAACTCGATAATGATTCACAAATCAAACCCACAGATATATTAATCAAGCCCAAAGGAAAACTGTTAACGCTAAATGCTGAACAGCTGATCCAATATGGAATTGCTGACTTTTTAGTCCTTCCCGCCAAGTTGGAACCGATTACTGTTGAAGAGAAAGAGAAAGGAACTTGGCCCGCCAATAACTCTTTGCTTTTTCAAAATGAGTACCTGTCACGTATTCCAGAAGCCACAATCGTTTCTTATCGCATGGACTGGAAAACACACTTCTTTGTGATTTTGGCAACTCCAATGGTTGCCTCATTATTAGTGCTTGGGCTTATGCTGGGTGCTTACATGGAGTTTATGGCTCCTGGGCATGGCGTCGCAGGTACAATTGCTTTAATCTGTTTATTTTTGATTATTCTTTCCTCGCTTTCGCTTGAGATTGCCAACTGGTTGGAAGTGATTCTCTTTTTGACTGGACTGGCCGTTATACTTGTAGAATTGTTTGTATTGCCGACATTTGGATTATTAGGATTTTTTGGGATTATTATTGCTGTAGCAGGATTATTGGGAATGTTGATTCCTGGTTTGGGTTCAGCAAGCTTCGATTTTGATACGCAGTCGTTCAATGCCGCCGGATATGCCTTGATAGATAGATTAGCATGGTTTTCTCTGACAATAATCATTGGCATTCTTCTCATTATTTTACTGAGCCGTTACTTTGCTCCTTCATTTAGATTATGGAATAAATTCGTCCTTACAGGAAGCGAGCAAGATGCCTCACAAGGGTATGTCGCAGGGGATATACGAGACTTACCAAAAGTCGGAGACAAAGGCGAAGTGATTTCCACATTGCGTCCTGCCGGAAAAGTTGTTATTAACGATAAAGTGTATGACGCAATCACCGATGGCACTTTCATCGAACAAGGAACGACAATTTCTGTGTCCCGCCTAGAAGGCAGCGTAATTTACGTGGATAATGTAATGGACTGAATGGACGAAATGGACTTTATGGACGGAATGGACAAGATGTAGTGTCCATTCCGTCCATGACGTCCATTAAGTCCATAAAGTCCATTTTGGTAAGACAACAAATATGACCACAATTATACTTTTATTCCTCTTTGGATTACTGTTCATTCTTTTGGAATTTTACCTTCCAGGAATGGTTATGGGCATTCTTGGAGCCATATTTTTACTCATCAGCATTGTGAATTTTGCTGCCATAGTGAATTCAGCTCCATTAACAGCACTGTATGTCATTTTTGTGATTGCCTGCGTGGTCTTGTTGATAAAAGTCACTCTCAAACGCATCCCAAAGGCAAAAACAGGTTTTAGCATATACTTGAACAAGGATCAGGAAGGGTATCGTGTTCCTTCCTACAACAAAAGCTTAATCGGAAAAGAAGGCAAAGTCATTGCAGATTTAAAGCCAGGCGGGTATGTCCTGGTTGAAGGAAAAAAGCAAGCTGCGATATCACAAACGGGTTATATTCCCAGCGGATCAGATATCGTTGTCATTGGCGGAGAAGAAGACAACTTAATCGTAAAAAAAAGTAAACAGTAAACAGTAAACGGTAAACAGTAGATTTTCTCAGTTGCATTAAGTATATCAAAAAAATCTACTGTTTACTGTTTACCGTTTACTGTTTACTCTAAAAAAAGAGGAATCATGACCATACAACACCATTTAGCAGAATTTGGAATTGAATTTTCATTTCTATTCATCATCTTGGCGATCATTTTCGTCATCATTCTCATCATCATTGGCAAATTTATCAGCTTGTGGTTCCAAGCCTTTGTGTCAGGGACTCCCATTCCTTTATTCAACATCATCGGAATGAGCTTAAGGAAAATCCCTCCTCAAATCATTGTCAATGCACGTATTACCCTATTTAAAGCGGGATTAAAAACTATCAGCGTAGCTGACCTGGAAACGCATTATCTGGCCGGAGGCCACGTTCCAGACGTGGTCAATGCGATGATCGCCGCAGATAAAGCCAATATTGCGTTAGATTGGCGTCAAGCCACTGCGATCGACTTGGCAGGAAGAAATATTCGTGAAGCGGTGCAAACATCGGTCAATCCCAAAGTGATCGATGCTCCACACAAAGGCGAATACATGACCGGAGTCGCCAAAGATGGTATCCAAATTCACGTTCACGCTCGTGTGACAGTGCGTACGAACATCGCACAGCTTGTTGGAGGCGCCACAGAGGAAACGATTATCGCTCGTGTTGGAGAAGGGATTGTCAGCGCCATCGGTGGTTCCGACACACATCTGCAAGTGTTGGAAGCGCCGCAGCGTATCTCTAAACTGGTTTTGGACAAAGGATTGGATGCTTCGACAGCCTTTACCATTTTGTCGATCGATATTGTTGAGATGCATTTAGGAGAAAACATCGGAGCCAAATTGCGCGCCGCAAAAGCGCAGTCCGACATGCAAATTGCGCAGGCAGAAGCAGAAAAGCGTCGTGCCATGGCTGTAGCCACAGAACAGGAAAACATCGCACAAGTGAAATTCATGGATGCTAAGTTGGTGGAAGCCGAAGCACAAATTCCAAAAGCCATTGCTAGTGCCTTTGAGAAAGGGAATTTAGGTGTGATGGATTATCAGCGCTATAAAAATTTGAAGGCTGATACTGACATGCGTGAAGCCATTTCAAAGCCAACAGACACAGGCCACAAAAGCCCTTAGCAAAAAAATGGACGCAATGGACTAAATGGACTTTATGGACGAAATGGACAGTACTGATTGTCCATTTCGTCCATAAAGTCCATTTAGTCCATTACGTCCATGAAATTATGAAGGACCGATGGAACTTATTCAGTTAATTGGATTTATTGTCACTGTGATCGCTTTTCTTTACCTCATGGGAAGGAATTTGTGGGAATTGCTGATTGGCGATAAAAACAGCTCTGACACTAGCCAAAAGCAACATTCCATGTTTGGAATGAACTTCGATGACGAAGACGAAGAAGTCATCCTACAAAAACCGGTTCCGCAAAAAAAGGAACATCACTACAAAGAAACGAAACAGAAACAGCACGAAAAAAAGTCGCCTCAACTTCAACCAAAGCAGTTTACTCCAAAGCTACCAACAAATAAATGGGAACAGAAACCTCAAGAAATGCCCGTTTTGACATATGCCGCAACGCTTAATGGTCGCTCAAAACCATCTAGAGGCAGTGAATTGATTCAAAGATTGAAATCTCCACAAGAAATGATTGTACTGGCCGAAATTATCGGCCCGCCGAAATCTAACTCATGTTGAAATCTTTAATGACAGGTTTTTTGTCTGCGTCCAATTCCATGCGGAATTGAAGTGATCTTGTTACTGCATTCGGCTCAATGACTTCCTCTCCAGATGCATCCATATTCTTTTCTACTAAATCAAGTGTGACATCGGTTTTAACGGTCACATATTCGATGTCTCCATTTTTATCCCGAGTAATTTCAAGATTGATTGGAGGTAATTCGGCTCCAGGTTGCACACTTAAGGCTTTTTCTTTTCCACCATCAGTCCACTTGTTTTGTGCAAGAGTTACATTTATATTTGTCATTTCAGTTAGAATTGCAGGAACCAACATTTTTTGGCTGGCAGCAATTTGCAGTGGAACTTTCCAAGCTTCATCACTTTCTGTTTTTATTAGGCCCTCCAATCGGTCTTTTTGATGTGTAATATTAATTAGATCAGCTTTTCCAGGTGTTCCTACCACAGGCTCTGCATCGTTAATCCTGCCATCTTTTCTTTTAAAGCCTACAAAACGTTTTGCATCGTTCTCAAAGACCTCAACGTTATCATCAGGACCCCGTGTTTTCATATGTTCGTCATAAGTTTTAGAGATATCTTCTGCTAACAGTTCACCGCGTTTTTCAAATGGAGCTAATTCGGCAGCTTCTTCCATCAGTTTAGGAATTTCTCCTGCTGCAGCATATGCAGCTTTCATGTCATTTTTTGCATTATCTCTTGCAGTAGGTTGGTTTGCTATCTTCATATCAATTTCAGGATGCACTTTGGCACTAGAACCACAACAGCGTCCGAAAAGATAGCTAATGACATTGCAAAGCCATTGCCAAACACTTATATTTGTTGAGGCTTTAATTGGTTTTGGCGTAGTTTCTGCTTTCGGCGTTTCCGATAAAGTAGTCGAGGCTAAGCTGGATACTGAAGATCTGCTTCTTGATTCTGTTCGAGTTGGCGGGCTATGTACTGTTAACCCCGTTGATGGTGGGCTTGTCTCGGGACCTTTTGGCGTTGAGGGTGCAGAACTGATTGATGTGCTTGCATCAGCCTTTGCTGATGGATCTGGAGTGTTTATTGATGCCATAAAAAAACTCCTATAAAAACTCATTACAATATAATTATATCATTAAAAATAATTAATTAAATATTTATATTATGAAATTAACTGATAATTATCTACTAATTAAGGAGAAAATAGCCGAGATAGCGTTTTCCTCCGGACGAGACCCCTCACAGGTGCATCTTTTAGCTGTCTCCAAGGGGCGCTCTCTAGAGGAAATTAAGGCGCTCTATGACGCAGGATGCCGCGATTTCGGAGAAAACCGCGTTCCCGAGGCTCTGGAGAAAATGGGTGCCCTTCCCAGTGATATCCGCTGGCATATGATAGGCAATATGCAAAAAAATAAGGTAAATAAAGCCATAGGAAAATTTGCCTTAATCCATTCTGTGGATACTCCTGAGCTTGCAAAGAAGATTTCCGACAGCAGTGTTGAATCAAATATAAAAACATCGATTTTACTTCAGGTAAATGCCTCTGGAGAGCCTTCTAAGCACGGATTAAGTCCTGAAGCATGGCAAAAAGCCTTTCAAGAGATTTTACATCTTCCAGGAGTGTCTGTAGAAGGGTTAATGACGATGGCTCCTTTGACCGAAAATGTGATAGAAATACGGCACTGTTTTGCGAATTTGAGAATCCTCAAAGAGGCTTTAAACATACGCTATAACCTAAAGATGTCCCATCTTTCGATGGGAATGTCTCACGATTATCCCATCGCCATCGAGGAGGGTGCGACAATCATAAGAGTGGGTTCTGCTTTGTTTAAAGTTAATTAGATATATCTTATTCGTGAACGTGAACGTGCCCGTGCCCGTGCCCGGATTCCCATTTGAAAACGCTTTAATATTATTTCATCTCGTATTATACTGACACGAATAAGTTTTGGAGGAATAATGGCACTGGATCTCGCAAAAACCAAAGAGGTTTTCGACAAACTATTTCATGATGTCAATGGGCGTGCGCTTTCTTTAAAGGGTCGAGAACAGGAAGAGTTTAAAAGCAAATCTTTTGTGTATGGCGAAGTGCTTCCAGATTCCTTCTACGACATTATTCAAGAAGTCTATGCTCCTGGAGTGCCAGGCCAAGTGTTTTACGATCTAGGTTCAGGCACAGGCAAAGCTGTCCTGCTCGCTCACCTGCTTTTTGATTTTGAAAAATCAAAAGGCATTGAATTGGTCGATCAGCTCTACGATGCCTCTGCAGAGGTAAAAAAGCGATACGATTCCGAAGTGAAACACACCTTAGGCGATGCTGTGAAAGGCCGCGACATCCAAATGACTTTAGGAAGTTTTTTGGATGCAGATCTCACGGATGCGGATGTCATCTTTATGAATTCGACCTGTTTCCAAGATGATTTAATGGAATTGTTAGAGGAAAAGTTGGAAACGGTGCGTCCCCATTGTCATATCATCAGCCTCTCAAAGAGTTTCAAATCTCCCTCTTTTCATCAGTACAAGCACAAGATGCAAGAGTTCAGCTGGGGCCAAGCGACCGTCTTTTACCACCGCAAGCGTTTGTGGAAACTCTATTTTTGAATTATGAATTATGAATTATGAAAATTAGAATGGTTTTTCCTCTCAAGACGCTTTGATAGGAAAAGTCGGAATTTATTTTCATAATTCATAATGGCGTTGTTGCACAAATCATTAGATAAGCCACAAATTATTTCCGTAAATTCTAAATTTATCGCAAAGACGCAAAGAATGCGCAAAGAAGCAAAGAAATAAATAAAAACAAGGAAGGCAAGATCGCCTCCGGCGGCAAGATCTTCTTCAATTATGAATGCTGAATTATGAAAAATGGACATGATTTCTTTTCATAATTCATACTTCATAATTTTTCTTTGCGTCTTTGCGTGCCTTTGCGCCTTTGCGATAAATTTAGAGTTAACAAAAACAGCTTGAGGCCAACACAAGCAATACAAAATTATTTGTGCAACAAGGCCATTCATAATTCATAATTTTCTCTTGTGTATTTTAGGGTGACTGCATATAATGGCCACTCTTAATTTAGGAGATTTCCCATGGTACGTATTAGCAAACAATCGGAAAAGCGCAGCCGTTCACCGCGCAAACATCGCAAACCTTCTGAAAAGACAGGTCCTTTGAAACAAAATCTGCCTGCAGGCTATAAAGTGCATGCGAATTCTTTGGAAGGCGATGTAGCAAAAAAAGCATTTATACCGAAAATAAAGTAGGAAAGTATGTCAAGACACGCAAGCTTTGGAAAAGCAAATAAAGGGACAAAAAAGCGTAATGTTCTCAAGCGTTTTGAACGTGTTGAAGTTTTAAAAAAACTTGGCCGTTTCAATCCAAAAGAAACTAAACGCGTCACAGGCCTCCCAAAAACTCCCGTAATCTGAACTAGTAGACAGCATACAGTAAACAGTAGACAGTAGAAGAGATATGGTTTTCGTGAACGTGAACGTGCCCGTTCCCGTGCCCGGATTTTCTACTGACTACTGGCTACTGACTACTTTTACTGTCCATACTTATGCAAATTCATGTTTTTAACGAACAATCTGATCTACCGTTATCTTTGAAAAATGTTCCATCTATTGTTAAAGCGGTGATTGCTTTCGAAGGAAAGAAGTGCGATGAAGTGGCAATTCATTTCGTGGATACGAAAACAATTTGTCGTTTGCATGAGCAATTTTTTGATGATGCATCTCCGACAGACTGTATCTCATTTCCTATGGATTCAGCAGATGAAAAGAACCCTTACACTATGTTGGGAGAGGTTTTTGTTTGTCCTAAAACCGCTTTAGAGTACGCTAAAAAGCATCGAGTAGATGTTTATGAAGAGACGACACTCTATCTAATCCATGGGCTTTTGCATTTAATGGGATATGATGATATTTCTATTAAAGCATGCACTTTGATGCGTTCTGCAGAAAAAAGGCACATGACAAATTTGATAGAGCGTGGATTAATCATAAAAAATCTGAAATCTGAAATATGAAATCTGAAAAAAACTTCAGGTTAGAGTCGCGTACCGTAGCTATCTTTCAGATTTCATATTTCATATTTCAGATTTCATATTAAAAGGAGTTGTGTGTTTCTAGCTGTTCTTTTGTTCTTGGCACTATTTTTTCTTACTGGAACGTTTTTTCTTACCTCCATAAGTAGTGCCTTACGTCGCATTCATCGCAAAGATGCTCAGAATGAATTAGAGGCGCTGCGATCTCATTTTTTCTATTGGCGGATCCATCGTTTTTTCTTGCCGAAGCACTCTTTAGAAGGCTTATTTTTCTGTTTAATTTGCACTCAGAATGTGGTCCGGTTTTTGTATGCCACAGCTGCGATTGCTTTTATTGCTAATACGAAACTTTTTCTATTGGCAAAAGTCGCTCCTTTTGGATGGATCTGGGTTGTTCTCATGTTATCCGGATTTATTTTAGCTGCTTTTATTCTGGGTGATTATATTCCTCGATTGCTGGGCTTTCGTTTTCCTGAAAAAATGTTGAGGATTAGCTCTCCTTTAGCTTCCTTATTTCTCCTTGCGACTTTCCCATTGACATTCACTTTTTTAAGAATAGGACAATTTTTTTATCGTCCTGAATATTTGGATCCAGCCTATGAACCTGTGGGCAAAGAAGAGATTATCGATCTGATTCAGAAAGCGGATCTTTCGCCTGCTTTTGATATTCATGACAAAAAATTGATCGAATCGGTGATCAAATTTAAAGAGCGCATCGCGCGTGAGGTGATGGTACCGCGCGTTGATGTTTTTAGTTTGCCAGCGGACACATCTTTGAAAGAAGCCGCTCAGAAGCTATTGACAGAAGGATACACGCGTACTCCTGTATACAAGAATAGCGTCGACAACATCATTGGCGTTTTGATGTACAAGGACCTCCTGAAAAAGTATATGGAGTATGTACAGAAAGGCAATGATGAAAAAATCTTAAATGCGCCGATTGAGGGTCTAGTAAAAAACGTTTTGCACACTCCTGAAACAAAAAAACTCTCTAGCTTATTGCAAGAATTTAGAAAAAAACAGGTGCATCTGGCCATTGTTGTGGATGAGTATGGAGGCACAGAGGGCATTGTCACAATCGAAGACATTTTGGAAGAGATTGTCGGAGACATTGCTGACGAATATGATTTGCAAGAAGAAGTGTTATATCGTGCTCTTCCTAATGGAGACTGGATTGTCGATGCACGCATGGCAATCCCTGACATTGAAGAACTTCTGAATATTGCCATTCCGCAAGAAGGGGAATATGATACGATCGGAGGATATACGTATCATGTAACGGGAACCATTCCTTCCAAAGGTTTCGTGATTCATCAAGATGATTTCGATTTAGAAATTGTAGATTCAAACGATCGCTCAGTCGACAAAGTGCGCATAAGGCCACTTTGAGTAGACGGTAGAAAAAATACTTGAACGTGCCCGTTCCCATGCCCGGATTCCTCACGCAATACATAACCTAAAAAAACTTCCGAACCTAATAACACATTACTTTTCGTGAACGTGAACGTGCCCGTTCCCGTGCCCGGATTAAAAACTACAATTAGCTGGGTTCGGAAATTTGTTTAAGATATGCTTAAAAATCCGGGCACGGGAACGGGCACGTTCACGTTCACGAAAGGTAACGTAATTTCTTAGCTAAGAATTGGAGCACTATCCTTAATCTAATATATTATGTTATAGTCGATCTTTACTTACAAGGAAGCGACATGAATATTATCGATCAAATTGCCATGCATATCGCTATCTTTCTTATTGGAGCCAGCTTTGCGGGCTTCGTCTTGTGGCTGCTTTTCCGCTATAAAACAAAAGGCTTTGAAAATATCGCGAAACAGATCATCCAAAAGGCGGAGTCTGAAGCAAATGCACTAAAAAGAACCAACGAATTTCTATTCAAACAAAATCAGATCGATCAACAAAGAGAACTCGAAAACTCTTGGCAAAATGAAAGACGAAAAATCCAAAGAGAAGAAGAACGCTTAAAACTTCGCGAAGACAAAATCGAATCGCGCATGAATCTTGTAGAAAAAAAGTTATCAGACATCGAAAAGCGCGAGGCTATCCTGGCAGCGCGAAAGTTGCAACTCGAAGAGGAGAAAAAACAGATCGCCGATTGCCAGATCCGACTGGTGAAAGAGCTAGAGTTCGCCTCTGGACTGAGCGCAGCAGAAGCAAAAGATATTCTTATTGATCGCGTGACGCAAGAGGTGCAATCGGAAGCTGCTAATCTGATTCGTCGCACAAGAAAAGAAGCTGAAGAGAATGCTGAAAGGGAGGCCAGCACTATTATTGCCACTGCGATAGGACGCCTTGCTGTGTCATGCGTTTCAGAGGCAACAGTCAATACTGTAGCCATTCCAAATGATGAACTTAAAGGAAGAATTATTGGCCGCGAAGGCCGCAATATCCGTGCTCTGGAGTATGCTACAGGCATTAATTTCATCATTGATGAAACTCCGGGTGCTGTGGTGTTGTCCGGATATGATCCTGTGCGCATGCAGATCGCCAAAGCCGCATTGTCAGAATTGGTAGCGGACGGCAGGATTTATCCTACGCGAATAGAAGAAGTTGTTGAGAAGGCACAGATCAATGTTAAAAAGCAGATCAAACAGTACGGAGAAGACGCAGCTGTTCGTGCAGGCATCATGAATTTGCATCCGGAAATTATTACGCTTTTGGGCAAGTTGAAATTTCGCTATAGCTACGGTCAGAACGTGTTAGAGCATTCTTTAGAGGTGTGTCATCTGATGGGAATGATGGCTGCGGAATTGGGGCTCGATGTGCGCATGGCGAAACGCATAGGGCTTCTCCATGATATGGGAAAGGCGGTTTCGCATGAGATGGAAGGCTCACATGCTATTATAGGCCATGATTTTGCGTTAAAATACAATGAAACAAAAGAAGTTGCCAATGGCATTGGATGTCATCATCAGGAGATGGCACCTATCACCATTGAAGGCAGCCTGTGTAGTGCAGCTGATGCGATATCAGCATCGCGTCCTGGAGCTCGTATCGAGGCAGTTGGAGAGTACATAAAGCGTTTACAGCGACTTGAGGACATGGCTTTGGAGATACCTGGTGTTGACCGTGCTTATGCGATGCAAGCGGGTAGAGAGGTGAGAATCATTGTTCAACCTGATATCATAAATGATGATGGCTTAGTGACATTAGCTCGAGATTTAACGAAGAAAATCGAAAATGACTTAAATTATCCTGGGCGTATTAAGGTGACAGTTTTGCGAGAAAAACGCGTCGTCGAATACGCGTCATAAGAAGAAAATCTGAAATCTGAAATATGAAATCTGAAAAAAATTAGGAAAACGTATGAAGTTGGAATTAGCTTATTATGGCAATCCTGTTTTGCGGAAACGGGTATCTAAAGTAAAAAAAATTACCGATGAAATTAAAAAGCTTGTTGCAGAGATGGTAGAGACCATGCATGAGCACAATGGCATTGGATTAGCAGCTCCGCAAGTGTCGAAATCGATTTCTGTTTTTATCACGGAAGTACCGATTCCTGTAAAAAATCCTGAAGATCCGGAAAAAATGGAATGGAAGCCGGGCAAATTACGTGTCTTTATTAATCCAAAAATTCTTTCGCATGGTGAAGAGGAATGGAATTTGGAAGAAGGCTGTTTATCCATTCCAGGACTATATGGAGAGGTTGTTCGTCCGGTTTCCGTTAAAGTGCAAGCAATGGATTTAGACGGAAATACGTTTGAAGAAGAATTTACGTGGATGGATGCGCGGTGCATTATGCATGAGAATGACCACTTGAATGGCGTGCTCTTTATTGATCGCATTCATGGAGATAAACGCAAAGAACTCGAACCCAAGCTCACAGAAATCAAAAGAGCAAAGAAGAAGTCAGGAGCCAAAGGAAAATCTGAAATCTGAAATATGAAATCACGTGTTGTGCAAGTTTTTTTTATTGTGTCGCCAGTTCCTGGCTCAATGTATTAGCTAATCTACCGTAGACTCCTCGCTTCGCTCGTCATCTACGGCTAGCATATGTCATCGCTTCGCGACTAATTACCACTTCGTGGTTTCTGCTTAAAGGCTTTTTTTGTCGCTGCGTGATTGTTACCATGTGTCAGCTAAATGCTATTAAAAAAAATCGCGAAGCGATAAATAGTCGCGAAGCGATGACATATGCTAGCCGTAGATGAGCGCAGCGAGTCTACGGTAGGTGTGCTAATACATTGAGCCAGGAACTGGCGAAACAAGTTAGGAAAAACTTGCACATCGCGTTACTAGGTGTCAGATTAAGTCCAGACTATTTCACATACATAATTCCCTTAAAACCTGTTGTGAAAAATATTCACTCAAGATATGTTCAACACAAAAAGGAGATATTATGGCTAGTTCTTCAGCTACCGTTTCAACAAGTGTTGCTTCATCAACTTCCAGCTCTGCTTTCATGAATACAAATACATCGCGCAATGAATCTTTTAGAATAGATGCGTTAAGAAAACAACTAACCACACTGACAGCAGAAAATGATCTTCTTGTAGCAATTAATAATCGACTTGAGCAAAGGGTAAAATTACTTACTCAACAGACAATTTTGCTTTCTGCAGAAAATTCTGCACTTACAAAATCTGCAAATGTCGCTTTGGAAAATATGCAACAAGCTCATATCAGTCAATTGGCAGAAATTCAACGCAACCATGAAGTAGAAAAGCAAAACTTAATCAGCCAGCATAATGTGAAAACAAAAGACTTAATCAGTGAATATGAAGCTAAAGTTTTAGCTGCTGCACTGACATGCAGCCCTTGTGGTCGTGATCATTATGATTCTTCTCTTTATGACATTGACCGTGGTTATTGGCTCAGCGGATAGATTTATTCAATAGAGATAACGTCCAAACTTACCTCAATCAATCACAAATGTTATTGTCTATAGTAAGCTATAAATAGGGTATTTGCTTATTTAGTCCGATAATATATATTATGTTGTGTTATGATTTTATGCACAATAATGAAGCATCGACTTTCTTCAAAATAGACTCTGAATAAATCCATGCATCTATGAAACTTCCTTCAAATTCATTTGATTCCCTTACATTCTTTCCTGTTTTCTAATCGCTATGATGTCATAGTCACTTAGGTCTGTAATTCCAATTTCCCTGGCGCGAGATCCATATAAAATTATGGTATGGCAGTCAAATTTTCTCTTCAAATGCAAAATTTTCTGAAATATTGAATCATGTTTTAGAGAATTTAATATAGCTTTATCATTCATTTTTTAATTCTTCCTAGACAGGTATTCTAAATTGCATCTTCTTATCCATGATTTTTTAGCGTGGGTATCTCAGATGATCGTTTACTGATCACAGAGATTTATTCAACAACATGACGCACATACTATGATTCAAAACAGCATAGCCACCAGTCAGTTTAGGATCTGAAGGTACCCAACATATTTGAGAACAATTGCGTATTTTATAAAACAGAGTTGATAGATAACAACTAACTCTATCGCATTCGATGATTCGATCTCTAAGAGGGATAAATACTTTGTTTGTCATTAACCCAAATAAAGAAAGTGCAGCCTTCTCTTCTTTCTCTTTGATCAAATGAAATTTATCTAAAATTTGTCTAGCAATAAAATAAGTCGTAACACTGCCTTCATATCCCTCAACACTTACACTATCTAACCCCCAAAATAGATCGATTTGAGTGTTGACTCTATTCTCAAAAATTTTACAAAAATTCTGGCAACTTTCACTTTTGCTAATCGCTTCGCTAAGTCTCATAAAAACCTCCATAAAGCTTAAACACAATCTAAAAGAGTGAACAGTCCTCTACATGCACGATAATTATATCAATTAAACTATTAGTAATTCCTGTGATCAGGCTGGAGTATAGTTCCACTGGAGAAACTTTATTCCGAACGAGCTAATTCAAAGTTGCGCGCGTTTTTAAAGAAGCACAGGAGAGTTGTCATCATCAACAAAGCGGAAATGATATAAATAGCCAGTGGATTATAAAGGTATATTAAGCCCGCAGCAAAGGGACCAAAAATCTCATATGATGAATGCAATCCTTGATTGACTCCCTGTAACTTCCCTTGCTTATTCTCACTTACAGACTGTGAAAGCATATTATTGTATGAGGGATCATATAAGCCTTCTCCAACCGTGATAAGCACAATAGAAAGCCACAACAAACTAGCCATGCCTAGATAGCCGCTTAGCACGATGGAAGCAAGCCCAGTTATCATAAGAATGAGACCACCAGAAATAATTTTTTTCTCAGAAAATATGAGAAGCTTTGGCAATAAAATTGCCCGTGAAATAATATCACACAATCCTATAAGAGCAAACAATACTCCAATCTGAGTTGGCCCCCAAGCAAAGACATCCTTTAAGTATACCGAAATATTACTTTGATAAAAAAGGAGAGCGATAAAAAAGAAAGCGCCTAATATAAAAACTTTTCTTGCCTCTTTTAGGCTAAAGATGTCCTTAAAATGAGAAAAAGGATTAAGATCATTAACTGATAGATTTTTCTTACGCTTATCTTCTATAAGAGTTTCAGGCAAGGAAAGATAGATAAATAGCGCCGTAATAATTGAAATTCCTCCTGCTACATAGAAGGGGAGTGAGATATATTCAATGCCTAAGGGGTCTTTGGAAAAGGGTGAGTTTTTGCTAGTTCTGCAGGAAGAGGTGGTGGAACGGCTTTTATAGCAGCCACAGACATGTTAATCTCCTGTTTTAAAGTTTAAAAGTAGCAGAACGATCATTTTTGTAAAAGATTATGCCAGGCCGGCCTGACTCTTGATCTTTCTGCGACTCAACTAATTATAACTTATTGAAGAGCTTTTGCAGAAGGCTTCCATAATAGGCATTCATTGCTTTCGGTCGTCCTGCCAGAACATGATTTAATAAGAATTGGCGCATCACTACGGGATTAAATTTTCTTAACCAGGACTCCAATTCTATCAATTCCATTTTCGTATACTCAACGTCTCCATTTAAGAACTTTACTTTCACAACTTTTTGCAATACATTTGGAGACAACATTCCGGCATTATCGAGAGTTTTTAGAGTTAAATTATAAAGATGCATATCTGAAGCAATGGCTTCCTTTTCATTAACTGCTGCCGATTGAAATGCTGCAGCATCTTGCTGGTTTAAGATGGTAACTTGATCCTTTTGTATCAATGCAAAATGGAGTGGTGTTCTTGTTTTTCCAAATAGAGTTAACTCTTTTACTGATTTTTGAGTTGTCCAAGAAAAGATGTTGATACTTGCATAGATATCCTGAAATGCTGCAGCGACACTTTGATATTCCTTTTCCTGTGCAAGATATAAGCTTAAAAAGAATCTCGGAACGCAGTTTGGCTTTGGAGCAAAAATAGCTTCTGATAATGAATGGAAATCCTGAAATTGATTCCCTGCAATATAGCCAAGGCCTTCATCATCATCATCCATTTCGATTTCAGCTTCTATTTGGACCTCTTCTTCTACATGGTGCTCCTCTTCATGTTCAAGCTCGATTTCAACTGATGCGTCAGCATCCTCTTGTGGTGGCCAAAGGATTTCTGCTGGAAGCTTCTCATACATATGTTTGATGATGCTATCGATTTCACTTTGTAGAAGTGTCGTGTTTAATGATGGTGCATGTTCTTTGAGATCAGCCAAATATTTGACTACTTCTTTTCTATTGTCGGCAATGAAAGTATCTTTAGGAGTTAGTGTGGGAATTTGTCCATATTTAGAACTTGCTTGATGCATGCCGGAAGTAATCCAACGAGGGCGCAAAAATTTCCAAGCTTTATTAAATTCTGCTGCAGCAATTTTGCTGTCAAATCCAAGAGTGAATACCTGTTGCTGAAATACGTCCCATAGCTGTTGCATAAAGGATTGAATGTTATCTCGGCCTTCTTGAGCGCATTGATTGGCGATGCAGAATTGGATAACATCTTCGAGAGTAATTTCTTGAGCGGGCGATTTTCCAACAGTTTGACGAATAAGCATTTTTACATCTTCACTAATGCTCAAGACCACTTTCTGCCCTTTCGGTAACCTTCGCAAACGCCAGACAGCTTGTTTTAGATCACGAATAAGAGTATTCCGCCCAATCGTCACTACTCCGATAGCATTGCGCTTGTAACGCACATCTGCCCCCGTGGTATGGTCCTGGTCTAAAAATGTAATGCGATTGTTTTCATCTGCTTTTGAAGCGGCAAGAGAGGTCTCAATTTTTCCATCAGTGACTGTCTGTTCTCCTCTCGCGTTATAAAAGACAACAGGCTGCCCAAAAAACAGTGCCATGACACGCGCAATTTCTAGATTTGTTCCATCTTTAAAATAGCCTCCAGCATCAATGACGACGTGATATACTTGCTTGAACTGTTTCTTAATCTGTTCCAACATTTCTACTGTTTTGCCTTCATTAAGGGTCAGACACTCTTTGAAGCTATTTCTAAAAAGTAGAGTGTAGGTATAGGCGTCAATTCCAGGTTCCGGTTGCGGAGTAAATTTGCGATGTAAACTGCCGCCGTTATATAACGTTCCGGTAAATCCTGAAGGGTTTTTTAGGAATGAAGCTAAGTTAAGCGGATTGCAGCTAATCTGTTCTTTAAACAGCTCCATTTGAGGCAAGATGACCTCTTCGATAATCTTAAACTGTCGATTAAAGTCTTTCTTGAGTGCTTCTGTAATGGCTGCAATTTCAACCGGTTTAGGATAGAGCGAATTAATGGATACCCCTCCCCTGATCGTGCAAAATTTTTCCCAAGCAGAAGTTCCTTCAATCGTCTTTGCTTTGTCTTCTTTTAGTTCGTCGTTTGCCTCTTTGAGTGTTTTTTGAGCCTGTTTCTGCAAACGTTCTATTTCATTTTTGATGATTTCTTCTGTAAACCCTTCTTGTATCAGAGATTGAGCTGTGTAGAGCATGCTGATATGCGGATTTGCAAATTGTGAGCCCCTGCTGGGCACTTTGCTGGCAACAAAAGGAATCGCTATCGCAGAACCGGATTCCCTATCGATGCCATAATTTTGGTTATTGATCCTAGTACGTGTGTGAACAAGAAATTTTCCTATCAGCTGTCCGGCGATTTGTAAGACTTCTCGCACCTCCGGAGCTTGAGCATTAAAATACGTTTGGGCTTTCTTTAATGCTTCTTTATCTGGGCAATGGCAGAGATAATTTTCTAGTAATGTTGTGTCAGCTGTTAGTGTTGAGGCAAACTTTTTGAGCTCCTCCTCATGGTTTTTAGAGTTCAATTTAAGGTTAGGAATTAATTTGATAAAAGCTCTTGCCAATGGTACTTTAAGCTCTTTTTCATAAATTTCTTTGGTTAATATAGGTGCAGTTTGGTCAGGATTTGGATCGCATTCACACCGTGCAATTCTTTTTAGCTGAGGGTCTTGATATAGAAGTTGATTGATCTGCATTAAAATGTGCACTTCGCGATTATTTGGAGGACATGACATTCCTTTGCTAAAGCAGATTTTGCGCAACACATTCATGATTGAATCGACTTCATCAAAAATTGCAATGCAGCGATACTCTTTTGTTTCTGTAAAAAAGCACTTAAGGATATTGCACAAAAGGGTTCTTTCTTCAGTCCACGGAGCATCTGGCTCAGCAGAATCACAAGCTTCAACAAATTTTATCATCAGGGATTTAAGGGTCTTATTTGTTAAAATGACCGCCTCGCCGTTGTGGCGAGCAGAATCTAATTCTCGCAATCGAAATTTTAGATTTCGATTGGTAAGCGGAATTTTTCTTACATAGTGGATGGTGCGTAAATTTATTCCACACGCTTTGAAGATAATGCGTTGCGAGTCATCTCCGATGCTAGCAAATAAGCTTTGAGGAACAACAAAAGTTACCAGAGTGCCACTCTCTGCCAAACATATCGCCAATAAAGGCAGTAACACCTTCGATTTGCCTGACCCCATAATCATCTCTTTAATCGGATGAACGCTGCCTCCTTCCATAAAGCTCTTTAAATTCTGGATCTGATCTTTCCTCATAAGAATATTAGCGTAATACTCAAACACAAGATAGTGTGGACATTCTTCAATGATGTAGTGGTGTTTTGCCGATAAATCCACTCCAAGCTGATCTGTGAGGTCTTTAACTCCTTCAAGATCATTTTCAGCAGTGCATTTTTCCAAAGCATCTAATGTTTTAGATGCTCGTAAACGCTGCTGTTCATGTGTTGAAAGCAGAAGAAATTCTGTGACTTGATTAACAATGTTACTAATCTCATCATCACTTAAATCCGGATTTAACCTGCGCAACGCGGCAGGATCTTTCTTCCATTTGGCATAGCAAGCAATGACTTCATCTAATGTGCTTTCTTTGCGCCAATTTGCAAGATGACGAAGCTTTTCGATGACAGCTCTGCTTTTATCAATAGGGTATTGGTTGATCAATTTTAATATATCGGTTTGCAGCGCTACTAATTTTGTTGCTGCTTCTTTCTTTCCATTATCCAATTGACTTCTGAGAACTGCTAGAACAACACCTTCTTTAAATCGCACTGGCTTCTCCGCTTTACTTGGAGCTGCAAAGTCCTTGCAAATCGCTTCATAGGCCTGTTTTTGCAACTCATCTTTTGCTGTCTTCGATAACTTTTCGAACCATTCCTTAGCTTGTGTTGACTCTTTAACGTCTGCTTCAGCTGCGGTAGAAGTTTCGAAATTTGCTTCAGCAAGCTCTGACCATGCTGGTACTTTTGCAGGCAGCTGAAATTTGATTACCGAAACTTTAATGACAGGTTCCCTTTCAGGCAGTGTTGTGAAGCCGATAGGCGTCAAATCCATTGGAAGGAGTGCTTGTGCTTCTTTCTTTTGATCTTCTTCATAGGCGATCGTGTCGATGATTTTTGGCAATCCGTCCTTTTCCCATTCTCCAGAACGATTCAAATCATTAGGAAGCTTTGGTAAGGCTTGGGCATGTGCTAGAAAACGCTCAAATATTATTCCATACGTTTGTTCAATTTTTAATGGTGAAGCCTTTAAAAAGCATGTCACTACTTTTAACCAGACTTTTTGATCTTCATTTTCTGAAAGAGCAATTTGATAGGCATCAAGAATATAAGGTCCTAATTGCGATTCTGAAGCACCGCCAAAAAGACGTGTCACTGATTTCTTCTCACAATTACCAGTTCTTAAATACATAAAGCAATAGTTTACAATTTTCTTAATCCGACTTTTGAATAAAGTTTGAAATGTCAACTGCTGCAATCGGGATCTTTGTTGGCTTAAGCTTTTGTGATCTGGATTGAGTGTGTGCACTCTTTTTACAAGAACAGGATCATCATTTATTTCAATAAAAGATAAAACCATTAACTCTTCATCACGTGTCAGACGAAACACTGTAGCGTTGCGAATATGAGTTAGATAATTTAAATACGTTTCCTGTAAATTAGACAAGAACTTAGGGCGAGTGATGTTATACATGACATCGTTTCTTAAAAGCAGATACGCCGCTTGCATTCTTATGGCACAGGCATTTCCTTCCATGTTAGGAGAGGCTTTGTCCAATAAATGTAATCTTGTAAGAAGAAATGCCTCTTGCTCAGTATAGGGACCAATTTTATTCCCATAATGCATTAAGCGTTTTCCTGCATCGTTGTAGTTGTGCTCCAAGCACATTACTGTCGCTGCATAAAAATTTGCTTCGCGCGATTCAGAAACTAATGATCCATCTTTAGCAATGTCATAAACAAGATATTGATGAGAATCTCTCTCCCCCTGTTTTAGCTTTCTATGCCGCACAAATGAAGGCCTTAACACCTCTTCAGTAATGGTTCTTTTGTCAGAGTCTTTCTGTTTTCTAAACTCTTGGTAAGGAAGTAGTATTTTTACCTCGTCTTGTTCATTGTGTAATCTTAAGTAATGACGGTACGAGCGCAACTGTTTGACGGTTGTTTTCTCAACATCAAGAAAATAACCTTCAATCTGTTTGCAACGATATTTGCCATTTTCAGCAGAAAAAGATAAGGCAAAACGTGGTAACTCAATTAATTGTGGCAATTCTCCATGATTTTTTCTCCATTCATGGACATAAGCAGGGTGTTCGAATTCTCCCAGCAATATGCTTGTTCCACGCAATTGAAGCCCAGACTTATTATGATAAGGATTTTCGAGGACGCGATAGTTAGATCCATTCCATTCTATTTTTACGTAATACAAAACCTCTGCTTCTGTCGATTGACGTAAAAGTAGAAAGCAATCCGTGGGCTTTGCTGCGCTTTCTTTTGCGCTAGAAGTTGCCTTTCTTGTTAACCAATGAGAATACTCTTGTGCAAGATATCTGCTGTTAATAGGGCTTGTAAATAAAGACGTATCACTCGAGGGTCCAGACCATCTTCGTATTAAAGTTTCCTTCGGTAAGAACCGGATCCAACCATAAGTTGCGTGGAGCTGTTCAATGATGATTGCATCCTTATAACGACAAACATGCGTTTGATGTCCGTACTTGTCATGGAACTTATATAAAACGCCTCCTGGTATTATTGTGGGATCTGCTCGCTCAATTTCAGGAAACAGTTTTTCAAAATCGTGATGATGACGAATCTCTTCAGGCAACCGACTATTTTTATTTTTAAAATCAAGTAACTCTCCTTTAACTGGGTCGAAGCGATATCTACCATCATCAGAAACGAGTATGAGTGCACCACTTGCATCCAATTGCTTCAATTGCCATTCTACCATTGTATCTTGGGGCCCTCTAAGCATGTGTAAAATGGAGTTCACACACTTCTTGACAGCTGTCATATCTTTTTGAAGATAGTCGTAAATTGCTTTGGCATGTATGAAGGGGGCCTTTCTGAGCCCGTCGCTAATCATGGGGTCTTCCCACTTTTGTGGGACTGGATACTCATTCAGGTAAGCAAGAGCATGCAAAAGGGATTCTATTTGCTCTTGATTTAAACGCCCTCTTTCGATTTCTGAGTATGCAGAAACGCGCTCTGAATATATTACAGAGCGCTCTTCACTATCTATACCCTTCCGATTCAGCAGTGCACCTAAAGAAGAAAATGTATCTGTAAATCTTACAGAATCAAAACGGCGCAGTATCCGCTGTAAATGTAATAAGAAGACGGCTGGCTGTATCGCTTGATATTGTGCATAAAGTTTATACTGCTCTTCAATGAACCTCTTTAATTGGTCCCCAAATCCTTTGAATATTGAAGATTTTAATCGATTATGTAAAAAGAATTGCGGTTGAATCCCATAACCAGGTTTCAGCTGGCAAACATGAAATAAGGCCGCTCTAAATATAGTCTGATAATCGCGATCTCTTAACAGCTGAGCATTGTTTGTGAAATACTCCAAAGCTTCAATAGGTACCAACGTTCTGCTTTCAAAGATATGCAGTAAGTCTAAAGCCTCTTCTTCCTGCAAACCTACTTTTTTGGCGATTTTTTTCTTCTGCATCAGGAGCTTTTTTTCTTGATTGCGTTGACCATCAATAGAGAGCATTAAAAGGCGAAGAGGTTTTGAATGGATGTCTCCATACATCCACAAGAAGCTTAGTTTATTATAATGGCAATCATTCTCTCTTTTTTCAAAAATTGGATCTTGACTAATAGCATCGTGTGACGGACTCGAATAACTCACTTGCGCATAATAGGAATCTCTACCAGCTTCTCGAAATCCTCCAAATACCAATTCTAAATTTTGCCTTCTGTCCACTTTGGTTAGCCTAGCAATTGGTACGGAAACAAGCATTTGCATGAATAAATTACTATCACGCCAGCTCATCAACCACGCAGGTAAATGTGAGCTACAATGGATTTTTGTCATTCTTTCAGCAGAGTCTTTATAAGATGCTAGCAGCTGCTTGTTTAGCTCTTCAGAAATTTCATCTTTAAGACTCTGAACAATTCTTAAAATTAGGTTTGAATCATCGTGATACCCTGAAAAACAAAGCTGTAAAGGAAAACCGCCTGTCCCTAAAACGCCACCCAATGCGCCCCTACTATCCCGAGGATGAATTTCATTATAAAACTCCTCAAGTTCTCTAGGATGGAAACCCGTAAAGTAATTTTCTAATGAAAATGAGTTATATTGGAAATGTTGCTGTTTATCTGTGATAAAGCTCACTAATGCTGTTTGGATTGTTTGTAGCCTAAATAGCATGAACACTCTTTCAGGCAATATACGGTGAGCATCGGGAATTGTAAAACAACTCTGAAAATACAGCCTCGCCACCTCTCCTAAGGCGGTCACCATTTCTTTTGCTTTCTTTTTGTCTAGCTTACATGCTTTTTTCCAAAAAACAGAATCTAACGGTAGAACTGAGATCCATGTGCCAAGGCTTGTATGCAAAGAAACATCGGCTCCATCTACCCATGCTTGTGAAAGCTCTTTTTGCAAAACGCCTGACAAAAGGATTTTCTCTACTTCATCTGGAGAGCTCATATTGGTGATGCTCATTCCAATACACGTTTCGATAAGTAAGTGATGGGAGGAGTTGTGTTTGGAAATCTCTGCTTTTAAATCATCTTCTAGCAACGTTTTTTCAAATAATGAAGAACCTTCAATTAAATCTACTGAAAATTCGATAACACAACCCACCGCGGATGTTCTATTATCTTGCTTAAACGAAGAATATTGCGGCAAAGGCAACGATGCCGCTTTATTTTTTGACAACCAATCTTCAACCAAAACTAAGCTCTTCTCATCGGCTTCTGTATCACCACTTTGCTTCAACACTCGTGCAGCTGTTTTTCTCATACTTGCCTCAACAAGCGTCCAGGCTTCCTTGTTAACTCTCCAACTGTTTCTGCAATTCTTGTAGTCTCTAGTAGAAACAGCATAGCTCCCAGGCGAAGCAATGGGTTTGATGATCTCTTTTGTAGAGACAAAATTGCATAACGTTTGCACAGTAATGCTGCATTTGATTTTACGAGAAATCTCCTCGCCATCATTTCTTGAAAGCAGTAAGATCGTTTGCACTATTGCACAAAGGGCTTTCACAGCACACACACCGCTCAATTGCATGGACTTCAGAAATATGGGTTTCCCCATAGTGATCTCTTTCGGGTCCAAATATTCTTTGAAAGCTTGATAGACATCGTGCGCACCATAAGGATTAAGTATAAGCGCATCATTATAATTGACGGGCTTTCGAAAATTCATTTCGTGAATGGCCTTTAAGAAATGTGGAGAAAGCAATTTTTTAATTTCTATACCCTTCCAATCTACAAAAGGCTGATATTTGATTTTTACTCCAGAAAGTGCTTGTGGATGGTTTGCAGAGATCCCCGCGCCGGTATTATATATTCTAAAAGTAACTGTGGTGTCTGTTTCATAGATGATTTCATAATAGATCGCATGCCCAGGTTTGCCATTCCAACCACCAGCAAGCAAAAGTGAATCTTTGTGTTTAATCGCTGTTTCAAGTGTTAAAACAGTTTCTTTGACAAATTCTTCGACAGATGTAAGAGCAGCCAACTTAATCGTAGTTGTCAGTCGTGTTAAAAATTTTCCAATTTCTGGAAGATTGTTCCTTGCATTCCAATCTCTGAGGAAATCATGAAAATATTGCATCGCTTCAGGGCCTGCACCCTCATATGTAGATTTGTTGCCAAACTCATTTGCATGAAGGTTGAATAGCATGCGAACAGGGTCTTTATATAGGCGTGGAGTCACACTCTGATTTTCTTTAATAGCGGAATGTACCCCGACAGCTACGCTTGGAGGAGGATTGGAATTTTGAAGTGTGATCGCAGGGCCAACCAATGCAGTTAAGTTTGTACTACTCATATGTTCTTTAAGATATTAAAATTTAAGATGTTCTGCTTATATTCAGTGGGTATCTAATATGAAGTTGTCTGCATTTCCTAGCAACTGAAAATTAAGAAATAATCAGCCACTCAAAAATCTGAGAAACTCTCTTGACTATTATCTTTCATCATTTGTCGTATTTAATGACAGTGTGACATGAGTTGGTTGGTTTAATTTTTTTTCGGCTTCTGCTCTTGCAGCTTCACCAGCAAAAAATTCTAACGGACTTGTCAAATCGGTCGAAGCATAAATTTTGTGTCTAGCGGATGCCTTTGCCCCCGCAGCCCCAGTATCAGTTGGAACAGCGATGGTAGCAACTACTTGTTTGGTTTGCTGAACTGGCGATTGGTGCAATGGTGACTGAACTGCCGCTTTTGCTCTAGCTGACATAGAGCCTTCCGAGCCAACTTTAAGAGCCGCAGCATCTGCATTAAGTGGTGGTTGCGGTGGCGTATCACGGTGAGTTCTAGCCGTACGTTGTTCGGACACTGATTTGGATACTGATGAAATGGATTTTTTAGCTACGCTTTCAGTCTTTTCTACAGCGTTAGTTTTTGATATACAACATTCCGAAATACAGCAATCCGGGATACAACACGCAACAAAACTTTCCCAGGCAGATTTTTCACTTACAGTCATAAAAACATCCTTTTTTACGTCTAATAATCGAAAAATATGACTTTATAGTAGATTTAATTAAATAACAAATAAATAGTTGATTTAAAATAATGATTACATGTATAATAATATTTTAAAAAAGGAATGTCATGGAACCTTTAAGAAACCAAATTCACATTGAACCCGCAGCTCCAGCCGCCGAGCCTCCGCCACCTTTGGCTTACTTGGGC
>Ga0206902_10081_pt1 | contig 27185 bp, 24 predicted proteins | sample Alteio_BWOrgHeat_44_FD_153242 | JGI IMG/M metagenome (GOLD analysis project Ga0206902, IMG submission 153242) | Enriched cells from forest soil in Barre Woods Harvard Forest LTER site, Petersham, Massachusetts, United States -... | ecosystem: Environmental > Terrestrial > Soil > Temperate forest >... | reverse complement strand
ACCTTGTTTAACCTTGATCCACCTTATTTTGCCTTCTTGCGGAGGATCGGTTGGATTGGATTGGTCAAAGAACATAGAAGCCATGGACAGAAAATTGAATGATTGCAGGTAATGAACTCATAAATGCCAGCGGACGTTTTGGGGAAAGGATAAAGGATTTTTCGAAAAGGCGTGAGGAATACGTTGGATGCGTTGGCTTGGTTGGTTGGGTTGGATAGGTTGGCAGCACTCGTCCGTGCGTTAGCCAACGCAGGCGAGCGCTGCACTTCCCCAGTCGGGGGCGGCTGCAATCGTCCACGCTCCAGTCGTCGCGGGCGAATGCGGCACTCCGATAGACATCGTCGGCTGCGTTGGGTCGGTTGGATGGGTTCGCTGTGCCTCTGCGGTTTGAATTCGAGTGAAAATAAAAGGTAAAAATTTACTGTTTTTTTATTTTCGTGTTCTAAATGTTTTTACGAGGAGAATTTGAGGAATATACCTCCGTTGCGCGAAATAAAATCATGTGGCATAATGTAACGAAGTATCGCTGAAAGCTTGTTTAACTTCCAACCCACATGTGCCATGTCCTATCCATTACGCCTGAATGCGACCTGTCCGCTCCAGCGTGCGCTGCTGCTCGCTTTCCTCGTCCTTTCCACCGCGCCATTGGGAGCGCAAACCTCATCACCGGGAATGCAGACTGCATCGCCGGTAGCACATACCGAATCGCTGGGTTCGCAAATCATCGGAGATCCCGGCACGACGACCGTCCCCAGCACGGCCATAAGCCCAAGCGCGAATAACATCACGGTTACCGCCGTGGTGGAGCACGACTTTGAGGCCGACCTCAAAAATGGCGGCAATGGCAACATGAGTGTGAACGCGTTCGAACTCTACGGCAATTACGGAACCCACCTCACCGACAGGGATCAGCTCATCGTCAGCGCGGATTATCTGTATTTAAATTATCACTTCGACGGCACACCGGAGCCGTTTGGCAACGTGGAGCAGATTGGCGCGACGGGTTGGTATACACATGACTTCAAATCGGATTTCAACATGTCGCCGGATTTCAACTGGGGCGTGTTTGGTTACCTCTATGGCGGGTTTGCCGCGGAAACCGCCGGCTCAATGTCGGACGGCGGGCAGGGGGCGGTGGCGCTCGGGCCGACAGTGGACGTGCTCAAACAGCTCAAGCTATCCTTTGGGCCGATGTATTACTCGCGCATTGAAGAGGATGGCGCATTTACGATCATGGCGGACATGCGATGGGACTTCCTCCCGCAATGGAGCCTGGAGGCGTATGCCGGAATCTCGGATGGCGCCACGGTGACCTACGACGTCTTCAATGACCGCAAGACGCTGGTGGACGCATCCCTGGAATACAACCGGTTTTGGTTCGCCACGCGCGACCTGCCCGGCGGAGCCGAAGGAGGGGTGGAAGAACGCAATTCGATGTTGAAGTTCGGCGTGCGGCAGGCCTTGTCAGAGAATTTTTTCGTGCGCGGGTTTATCTCGGCCATTTTCGACCGCAAATACCAATTCCACGTGAATGACAATTCCGCGGGCAGTTTCGAAGTCGATCCAACGGTGGGCATCGGCGTGGAGTTAGGCGTGTCGTTTTGAGGAGGCGGCAAAAAGCGATGCGTTTGGAATCAGTCGTAGGGGCGCAGTCTTGCTGCGCCCGTTCTTTCCGCCCATGGAGTCTGTCGGTGTTGTTTTAGCAGACAGTTGTGGTAAAGGTGTTCCGTGGGGAGAATAGCGCAGAGGGCAAACAACAGGCACAGAAGCGGGCGCAGCAAGACTGCGCCCCTACGAAGACACCCTACTCTACTGACAGGCTTGATTTAGCGACAATGGAGCGAGTCGAAACCTGGTCCTGGTTTGCCATTGCGATGACTTCTGGCCCCGGCAGCGGTGAAGCCGAAGACCGGCTTGGCATCATCATAAAAATTGACCAAACGAAGGCCCAGGATGATGCCGATAATTGCCAGCACGAGCTTCGCGCTCAGGGTCAGCAGGCCGATGGCCATAAATGCACCCAAAGACAAACCGGCCATCAGCCAAGTGCGGTGAACTTTAGTTTTCTCCGAGGGAAAATGAGTCAAGGCAGTATTGGTGGTGTGCATAATTTAATCCTGTTCGCGGAGTATACGCCTCTTGGAGCAAAAGAGGTAGTGGGTGTAGACCCCAGGAGGGGAATTGTGAAGCCTACCCTGTTTCGGGCCCCGATAACTATAGAATAGGCAACCTGACCCTTTTTAGCCCCCGTAAAAGTCCCGCAGGGACGAAAGAATATAGCCCAGCGTTTTAACGCTGGGGCATCGGCCCGAAATTATTCCAGTCCCGTAGGGACGGAAGAAAGGTTGTTTTCTTTCGTCCCTACGGGACTTGAATTTTCCGTTTATGCAAACCCACCAATGAATTGGTGGGCTATTATCTGCCGTCCCTGCGGGACTGAAAAGAGCAGTTAGGCGTGGCGAGGACGCCCCTGCCCTACCCTAAGACAAGCTAGGCCGGTCGAGGACGCCCGGCCCTACCCGCTGGCGCGTAATCGCATAGGCATTGGAGGTAGGGGGGCCTCCGGACCGACCTAGCGTTCGACTGCAAAACTCACAAGATGGCCCCTTTTGGTCTTTTAGTGACTAAGAACAAAGTTATCATACCAAACAGCCATTGTAACTATAGTCGCAGGTGCCGAAAACATATGCAGGATGCAGAGAAAAACAACTGCCCAATTTTTAAGTTTTTTATAATATCTTAAAATTATATATATTGTTATAAAATAAATGCTAAAAGAAAACAGAAAAAATAATTTTGTTAGCAGATAAGGTGGGTCGTCATGCGAAGGTGCAAGGATGACAATCAACAACAAAGCGATGACTGTTGAAAAAATGAATAAAATGCGATGTTTCATTTTTCACCTCAAAACCCCTTCCCGTCAGCCTTCGTCCCGCACAAACAAACCTCCAAACCCAACTCATCTGCCAATGCGGCTTTGGCGTACATGGCAAGGTCGGCTTCATTCGCGGAATTGGCGTAGGCGACTTGGATGTGGTTGGCTTTGTGGCGGGCCATCATCTGGTCGCGGGTGACGCCATAGGTCACGGCGTGCATGATGGGCCATTGGACGGTCGTGGCCTTCCAGCGGCGGTCGGTTTCCTCCTGCGGGAGGGTGATGACCTTGGCGCGGCCGAGGTCCATTTTTAATTTCCCCTTCTCGACGAAGACGCGGCTCCAGACGATTTCGCCGGGTTTGGCGATGCCGCGGACGGTGCCGCCGCCGAGGCGGAAATACATCGGGGGCTGGCGGAGCGAGTCCGTGCCGGCATAGCCGCCGACGTGGTGCGCGGGCGGCGCGCTGCCGGAGATGAGGAAGACCCAGACGTAGTCGCCGGTGGTGCCGGATTGGTCCCAATCGCCCCAGCGGAGGTCGTGGAGGGTGTTCTCGACGGGTTGCTTGAGCGCGGCGTGGACGCGGTTGGTGAAGATGCCGTCCAGCCCGGCGCATTCGTCCACTTCGTTAAAGTGCGTCAGCGGCTGGTTGGGGAGGATGATTTTACCGGCGGCGTTGGCGACGGGCGGGCGGTCGCTGTTATTGAGGAGGCCTTCGACGAGGTCGGACGCGGGGAGCAGGTCCTTGAGGCCCTGCTGGTATTGAATGCCGATGGCCTCGCAGCCGAATTCGTCCGCAATGCGCAGGGCGGCGATATACATCTGGCATTGCTGGTAGATCTGGGCCTGGGTGAGGTCGGTGGCTTCGTTGGGGCCGAGGTGGAACTTCATGCCCTTGGCGCGGAGCCAGTCGTAAACGGCGCGGGCCTCGGGCCCGGGGACTTGCATGGCGCCGTAGTAGAGGGCGGACTGCGAGAGGCGTTCCTTATACACGCCGGTGGAGAAAAGGAGTTCGTCGGGGATGATGGCGTTGAACATGCCCATGCAGCCTTCGTCAAAGACGCCCATGATGGATTTGCGGCGGCGGAGGTCGGCGGCGATTTTTTTGGCGACGGCGCGGGCGGCAGCGGGGACTTTGCACTTCGCGAGGGGCTTGACGTGCTTCGTCGGATGCTTGACAGCGCCCGTCTTCAGCCAGGTGGCGAGGTTGGTGAGGAAGAGGTCGTCGGTAAAGTCCTCGCTCCAGAGGGTGGAATACTTGACGCCGGCCTTGGTGAGGGAGCCGTTGAGGTTCAACATGCCGACGAGGCCGGGCCAGGTGCCGGACCAGTTCGCGACGGTGAGGATGGGGCCCTGGTGGGAGATGAGGCCGTGGAGAAGATGGTGCGAGTATTGCCAGACGGCCTCGGCGACGATGAGCGGGGCCTTGGGGTCCACGTTGGCGAAGACGGCCATGCCTTCCTTTTGCGATTGGATGAAGCCGTGCTGGCGCGCGGGGTCAAAGGGATGCGCGCGGACGAGCTGGGCGCCCATTTTGGCGAGGGCGGCGGTGAGGGCCTGCTCCATGGCGCGCTGGGCGGGCCAGCAGACTTCGTTGGCGGATTGGCGCTGGTCGCCATTGGCGACGAGCAGGACTTTTTTAGTTTTGGGCATGGTCGCGAAGGTTGCTGGCGGAAGGTCTAGCCCATGCGCGGCAAAAGTTCAAGCGTCGCTACGCGAGGCGGAGGATATTGGGCCGATGTGGATACCGTGGGTTAAAACCCACGGCTATTATCGGAGCCTCGCGATCCGAGGCCGTCCCACCACATTTCCGCTCACCCACTACCTAATACGAATTCAAAACATGCAGCACCGCGCCGCCAATCAACGCGAGGAAAAGGAGGAAAAAGATAACGCGGAGAATGAAAACCGTCACCTTGACCGCAATGACGAGCGCCACGATGGCGAGGAGCGCCAGCAGACCCAAGACCAGCGGCGAAATCGGGGCGGGGGCAGTTTGGGCCAACAGCGGTAGAAAGCTCATGACAAATAACACTACACCGCTTGTACGGTAACTTCAAATTTTATAACCTCGGATCTGCCATGCGAAGCGCCCCACCCTAGTGGCGGATATGCGCGGCGGGAGATGGGGGCGCATGAGGAGCCGCAAATTCATATTGCAGCACATACGTCCGAATTTCCGGGACGGGAGTGCCATTGAGCTGCTCAGGAGTGAATTTGAACCGCTGAACTGACTTGATTCCGGCTTCGTCAAGCAAGGGGAACCCGGAACTTTTAATCACGGTTGGCTGGGCCACCGTGCCCTGACGCGTGATGCGAATCCGAATCGTGACCACTCCGGATAGATAACCATTGACCAACGTTGGGTTGGGCTCGGCGCGCAGAACGGAGACGATCCTTTGATATTCTGCCGAATCCGGCCAAAGCAAATCATGATCGGAAATCATTTTCGCCCAAACGCGCGTGCCGCCGCCGCCGCCCTGCCCGGTACCGGGTTGGGCATCTGAATTGCCGCCACCGGAAGCAGAATCCCCCTCACTTAAAGCTGAAACCGCCGAAACGGAATCAGCTGAAGTGGAATCGATTACTGGCACGTCAGAAGTGGTTGGTGAAGGCTCTGCGACGGGAGCAGGCGAAGGTGTAACTTCGGGAGTCGGGGGCGGAGGCGCGGGGGCAACTTCGACCGCGGACGGAGTTGGCGGAGGAGAAATTTCCGGCGGTGGTGGAATTCGGGCGAGAAGCAGAGGTTCGGGAATGGGCGGAGGAGGTAGAGCCTCCGGCGCAATGACGGGAATGGGCAGAAGTGGTGAAACGGCAAGATTCGGGCCAGTGGTATCGACAGGCCTGGGTTGCTCTGAAGGGCCGGATTCGCTGGTCAGAGTAATTTCGACGTAAGGATTTTCTTTTTTGGGCGATGTTTGGCCAGATGTTGGATTCACCCAAAAGAGCACCGCCAGATGCAACAGAATCGCCGCTAGATAAAATCGCTTCATGGCTGGCGGGTGAATCAAGAGCGAAGGTCTAGCCGAAGCAGAGGAAAAGGCAAGGTTGGGCAGAGCACCCCACCCTAGCGCTTGCGGAACGGCGACGGCGGCGGGGGCGGGGGTGCGATGCCCACCGGCTCGGTGAATGCGGCGGCCGCGGCGGTATTGAGTGGCAGGCTGGCCGGGTCGTGGTCGTATTCGACAACGAAGCCGCGCTGGAGATCTTCATTTTCCAGATCATCCCAGGTAGGCTGGCGAACATTCGGCTGCCAGGAATAATAATGCACGCGCGCCTGGATGCCGCGGGCGTTATCCGGCTGGCGGGCGGCCCAATGGGTGTAAGTGGCCTGGCCTTCACCGTTCAGCCATTGCCAGCCATAGGGAGTTTTGAACGCGCCAATCCAAGGGCCGAGATTGTAGTAGGACATGGCACTCGGCCGCCAATATTTGGGGTCATCGATCAACTTGAAGACATAAAGGTTTTCCGCGGCAGAGGCGATGGTGGCGAGGTAGCCGTTGTGGAGCAGCGCGTATTTTTGCGCGTCGTCCCAAGTGATGCCCTCAGGGACGCAAACGGCCTCGTAGAAATGGCCGTTGCCGCCGGTTCCCAGTGACCATTGGATGGCGTTGCCTTTACCCGTGCCGGAAACGGGAGCGCCGGAAAGTGTGCCCGATTGGGTGGGTGAAGGCGATGAATTGACTTCGACTGGAGGAGTAGCGGGCGGTGGTTGGGTCACCGGTGGCGGGGTTGGCGTGGGAATGAGCGATGGTTCCACGGGCGGAGGCGGTGCAACAGCCACGGGTGTTGGTTCGGCGAGGACGGGAGTCGGCAAAGGTTCAGGTGGGAGGATATCCGGTGGAGGCTCGGGAGTTGGGAGAGGTGGCGCGACTTCCTGCGTGATGGTGGCGACGGGCGGCGGGGAATCGTCGACCATCGGTCCGGGCCTGACGGAAGATTTGGCTTTATCGCCGGGGCCGGAATCGGGGCCAGGTTGGGCTGGGCCGGGCTCGGAAGACAAGGTGACTTCCAAGTAGCGTTCTGGTTTTTTGGGCGGAACAGTTTGACCGGAGGATGGATTCACCCAAAAGAGCACGACCAAGTGCAGCAGAATCGCCGCTAGATAATATCGCTTCATGGCTGGCTGGTGAATCAAAGGCAAACGGGGTATAGGGCAAAACTTATCACGATTCAACCACAGTCAAAAGCCGAAGTATGAAACTGTGCCAGTGAAATTTTCCGCCGCCTTGGGGTTGGGCTTCAATTTGGATGGATCGCTGTTGTATTCGACCACGAAGCCGAGCAAAAGAACCTGCGCGCGGGAGACATCCCAGGTGGAACCGGGTTGGGCAATTTTTTGCCCGGGTTGAACGCCCCGTTGAAACGGAAAATTTCCAAAACGGGAGCCAGGGGCCACAAGAGCGCCGTCCGCAGGCGCACCCTCGGTGTAAAAGTGCAGGCCATAGAGAATTCTGGGGTTGGGGCGTTCTTCCGGCTCGCTCGGGTACCAATTGGTGTAAGAAAGCGCCCCTTCGTGGTTTAACCAATACCACTGCTCAGTCGTATTAAAACCACCGAACCAAGGCCCGGAATACTGACCAGGAACGGTGAAGCACCAAAATTTTGGATCACTCACCAAAAAATACACCGCATTGTTTTCCGCGGCCGAGGTAATGGTGGCGAGGTAGCCGCCGTGGAGTAACGCGTATTTTTGCGCATCGACCCAGGAAATACCATCGGGAGTATAAACAGCTTGGTAGTAGTGCCCGTTGCCGCCTTTCCCCCGTGACCACTGCAGGGCATTGCCCTGGCCCGTGCCGGAAACGGGCGAACCGGCAGACGTGGTCCCATTATCCGTGCTGGGCGGCGGAGCGGAGTCATGGGCCAACGGGCCAATAGGTGCGGGCGGGGAATCGGGAGTTGAAGTCGGCGCAGATGGAGAAGATGAAAGCACCGCCAACGAAGGCGCATCCGGCGACGGCGGCGCGGGAGCCGGCGGGGTGACTTCCAGCGCAATGCTCGCAACGGGTGGAGGCGAATCCACGACTATCGGCCCTGGGGCGACAGCAGACTTGGCTTTATCATCCGGGCCAGAATCGGGGCCGGCGCGGGCCGGGCCGGGTTCGGACGACAAAGTGACTTCCACATATTTATCTTCTGACTTTGTTTTCGAAGGTGAAGTTAAATCCTCCGAAGGAAAAACCCATAAAAGCACCGCCAGGTGCAGGGCAATTGCGACGAGATAAAAGACCGACCGATTCATGGCTGGTGGAGGGCTTTTCACCGGCGACATGATTACCGGGAAGTATCGCTGTTGTATTCGACTACAAAGCCGCGCATAAGCTCGCCGGCGCCAGCGTCACTCCAGGTCGATCGGCGGCCATTGGATACGCTGGAATAAAACCGTAGATAGTCGTTGCCAGCCTTGCTGCCGCGATTGGGCAGACCCGGCGCCCAATTGCTGTAGGCGAACGCGCTACCGTCTTTAAGCCAGATCCAACCATCGCTTGGCAGCATCGAATCTGTGGCGCGCACACCACCGAGCCAGGGGCCAACGTTCGTTTTATCGCCCGTGGGATTGGACACCCAGTATTTGGGATCGTCGATGAGTTTAAAGACAAAATTGTTTTCCGCGGTGGAAGTGATGATGGCGAGGTAACCGCCATGGGATGCAGCCGTGGCTTGGGCAAACCCCCAAGTGATACCGTTGGGAGCATAAATGGGCTGAAAGTAATGCCCTTGATGACCGCCGCTGCCGGTGAAGAAAGCCATATCGCCGACGATGAGGTCGGGCGGCTTGGGCGTCGCGACGGCAGGTAAAATCAAACCAGGGCCGTTGACACTAACCCCGGTGACATTACCTGGCCCGGGAGTAACCGGCTCGCCAGGATACCCGCCACCGCCACTACCACCGCTAACACCAATCGTGCCATTTCCATTAAGGCCGGTGCCGTTCATGGCAACTCCGGAGAGGCTGACGCCACCCAGCTGAACTCCACCCAGTTGAACTCCGGGGCTGAATGGAGCCGGGGTAAAGTTGGCTACCGGCTTGAGAGTGACCGGGGTAAGATCCTGCTGCACAAGGGAGTCGGAACCATTGCCACCGCCATCACCTCCATCACCCGAAACACCACCAGACTGGTTACCCGGCCCGTTAAACCGCCCGGCATTCCCGTTGGGTGAAAATCCGGTATTACGAGTAAAAGTAGGCCCGGAAGATGGTTGCCCGGGAGATTTTGAACCGGTTGGTGTAAAAGATGAACCGGTAAGTTGCGAGCCGCCGCCCGATTTAAAAAGAGAATTCCCCAAACCGCCCGATGGGCCACTGGGCCCGGATTTGCCTCCGGAAGATGGAGCTGAGGTTCCCCCATCAATGGGAGCAATAAAGATGACCCGCATGCCCGGTTGGGGCGCAGCCAAAATGGCCCGTTCTTGCGCGGCAGGTGCGACGACAGCATTGTCCATCGAAGGAGCGACCACCGACCAGGTGGACTTTGAACCGGAACCACCAGCCGACGAAGGGTTGGCGTTAGAACCAGTAGAGCCTGTGGACGTCAAACCGGCATCCGAGGAGGAAGTTTTTCCCGCCGGGGCACCGGATGTGGATGAAGACGCCGTCGTGGGAGACTTGGGCTGGGTGGATGGGGACTGGCGGACAACCGGGGTAACAGGTTTCACTTCCGTCGGTTTTGTTTCGGGCGACTTTTTTTCTTCAGGTTTTGTTTCCGGCGGCTTCGCAGCCTCAGGCTTTGGCGGCTCGGGCGCGACGACATCCGGGCTGGGGGCATTGGGCTTGGGTTGATCAATGTTTTCGGGATTGGCCCGGGAAGGCGGCGGATCAAGGGTGAGCGTGACTTCCAGATATTTTTTTTCTTCCTGCAGCGAAGCGTTGCGCTGTGGCGGCTTCGTCAGAAAGAGCACCGCCAGATGCAGCAGGACTGCCGCAATATAAAAAGTGACACGGTTCATGATTGGGTGGGCACCATCACGGTTGGGCCGGCTGGGGTGAAGGGTCGGTGTTATATTCGACAACAAAACCGTGCATCTGTTCAGACGCGCCAGCGTCATTCCAGGTTGGGCGGCGGACATCGAGTTTTTCGCTGTAGTAGCGCAAGTAGTCGTTGCCAGCCTTGCTTCCACGCAGGGGTTGGCCCGCGGCCCAGTTGCTGTAAGAAAGTGTGCTGCCGTCCTTCAGCCAGATCCAGCCATCCCCCGGCATAAGTGAATCGGTGGCGCGCACGCCGCCGAGCCAGGGGCCCAGATTGGTTTTATTGCCGTTGGAATTGCCGACCCAAAATTTGGGGTCATCAATGAGTTTAAAAACAAAATTGTTTTCCGCCGTGGAATGAATCATGGCAAGATAACCTTTATGGGACGCCGCGGTGGCCTGGGCAACGCCCCAAGTAACGCCACTGGGTGCATAAACAGGCTGAAAGTAATGCCCTTGGCGGGTTTTGCTTTCAGCGAAGTAAACAACCTCTCCGGGCACAAGCTCATTGGGATTATTAGCGGAGGAGGATCCTCCCTCGCCGCCGGTATTATCGGCTGCCATAATGGATACGGGAGTGGAATTGGTCACGACGGGAGTATCGTTGCCGTAGGGGACATAGCCAGGAATAACCGTGGAGTTATTGATGGTTAGATTTGATCCCGTGGGAGTTGGATTGGTTTGGTTGGCTCCGCCCACCGAACCCACCTTCATATTGGCCGGATCGACTTCGATTCCCTTCAGGATGCCATCGTTAAGATTGGTTGCGTTGAGCGTGACAGGTTTAAGTGTTACCGGTTTAAGCGTTACTGGCTTAAGGTTGTGCTGTAGATCGAGTTTGGGATCGATTCCGTTGATAACATTATGGTCGAGAAGTACTGGACCAAGCGTTACTGGCTTAAGGTTATGTTGAACATCCTCGTGAGGATTGATGCCGTCTCTACTCGCCAAACCGCCGTCGCTGCTTAAAAAACCCGGAGTGCTACTTGTTCTATTCGCATTTACCCCGATGGTAGCCGGGCCTGGTGCGTTTGAACCGGATGAAGAAAGGGAAGCTCCGGAAAGTTGCGATCCGCTACTTGATTTGAAACCAGAATTGCCAAAACCACTACCTGATTTGAAACCAGAATTACCCAGGTTAACAGACTGACCCACTTGCACGGGTTGGGATACAGGAGCAACCGGCGAATTATTACTGCCAGGCGTAACCGGGCCAAAATTAAATTGCGCACCAGGTTGAGGAGTATTTCCATCCGTCCGTTGTTGCGCCGCGGGAGCAATGACCGTGGAGGCTACGGGAGACCAAGTCGCGACGTTTTCCGCACCTTTGGAGGGTGCGGAATCGTTGCTGGGTTTGCTGGAAGGTGGCACTTCGACCAGCGGTGGGGTTTGCTGCCGTTGCTCGGGAGGATTTGCCTCGGACTTGGCGCGCCCGGGATTCGACCCAGTGGGAGTTGCTTCCGGGGCTTTCGGCTGCTCGGGTGCAACCAAGTCCTGGCTGGGAGCAGTGGACTTGGGTTGATTAACGTTATCGGAATTGGCCCGGGAGGGCGGCTGGTCGAGGGTTAGGGTCACTTCCAGATACTTTTTTTCTTCCTGGAGCGAAACATTACCCCGTGGCGGCTTCGTCATGAAAAGCACCGCCAGATGGAGCAGAAGTGCCGCAAGATAAAAACTGATCCGATTCATGGAATAGTTTAGGGTGGTGATTGCTTCTCGAAGGAGATGAAATTCCAGTTTTTGTTAGATTCTAAGCTGTGATGGAATATTGCGTAAGGATTATCAACGAGCTGGGTCAATATAACTGGCAGCAGCGGCGGGATTCAGTGGCAGTTTGGCCGGGTTGCTGTCGTATTCCACCACAAGGCCGGGAAGTAGGTCGCCTTCATCCAAATCATCCCATTTTGGTAGTCGGGATGGGGCAGTCGGCGCGAGGAAATGGATGCGGGTTTGCCCGCCATAATGATTGTCGGGTTGGGTTGGCAGCCAATTGGTATATTTAATCTCCCCCTCATTATTGACCCAATGCCACCTACCATTGGGGGTTTTGTAACCGCCGATCCAGGGTCCGACGTTATGATTTCCTGAAATCGTCTGCCAAAATTTAGGGTCATTGATCAGTTTAAAAACAAAGTCGTTTTCTTCCGCTGAGGTGATGGTCGCCAGGTAGCCGCCATGAATGAGGGCATATTTTTGCGCGTCGTTCCAGGAGATGCCTTCGGGAACGTAAACCGCTACATAATAATGCCCGTTGCCGCCACCACCGCGAGACCATTGTTGCGCATTCCCGCCTCCGAAACCGGAAACCGGCGCACTGGAAGGTTTCTTCCCGTTGCTCGTTGTCGGCGGGGGGTTGGTATTGGGAGTAGGCGGGCCGACGGGCAATGGCGGAGCGTCTGGGATGGATGAATCCATCGTGGGCGGCGTGGATGATGGAGGGGAATCAGGCGAGATTGGCACCGGTGAGGGCGGCGGGGGTGAGACTTCCTCTGAAATAATGGCCACGGGAGGAGGTGTGTCGGCGGTGGGCGGCCCGAATGATGTGCTGGTGTCGGCTTTATCGGAAGAACCTGAGCGAGGATTGGGTGTATCCGTCGAAGGCCGGGGTTGATCCAATTTTGGCGCAGGCTCTAACTGAAGCGATACTTCCAAATATTTCGCCTCTGATGGAGACGTAGTTTTATTTTGCGGCAATCTCGTAAGAAAGAGCACCGCCAGATGGAGCAGAAGTGCCGCAAGATAAAAAACCGTCCGGTTCATGGTTTATTCTGAGTGTCCACAGAAACCTTGGTGATGCCCGCTTTGCGCAATTCATCGAGCACGCCCACCGCCGCGCCATAAAAAGCTTTTTCGTCGCCGTTGATGTAAACTTTGGGGTCGGGGTTGGTGGTTTTCAACTGGCGGAGGCGGTCGGGTAATTGTTCGATTTTGAGGGTTTCCTTGTTGAAATAGAGTGTGCCATTGGAGGCGACGGTGATGACCGTGTCGTTGGAATGGTCTTGCGCGGCGCCCGTCGACGCCCCCGGCAGGTGGACAGGGATGCCCTTGTTCTTAATCATCGACAGCGAGACCATCATGAACGTCGCCAGCAGGAAGAAGATGACGTCGATGAGCGGGATGATTTCGATGCGCGCCCGCTTGCGCACATGGGGGGAAGGGATGTTCATACAACCGCCTCCGCGTGCGCCGCGGGTGCGCCGGGCTGGCCCATTTGCAACTCCAACTGGGTGGCGGCACTTTGGATATTGTTGCGGGCTTCCTCCAGGCGGGCATTGAGGTAATTGAAAGGAATGACGGCGGTGATGGCGATGCTGAGGCCAAAGGCCGTGGCAATGAGGGCTTGGGCGATGCCGCCTGTGATGGCTTGCGGGGCGTCCAGTTCCTGGCCGCCGAGCAGGCCAAAGGCGTGGATCATGCCGGTGATGGTGCCGAGCAGGCCGAGCAGCGGCGAAAGGGTGATCATGGTGTCGAGGATGACCAGGCCGCGGCTGAAACGCTTCAATTCAATATTGGAGGCGTGGATGGCGGCGTTGGTGAGCGACTGGCCCCGATGAACGATGGCGGCCATCAAGACACGCACGATGTAGTCCTCGCTGCGCAACCCGGCTTTGACCGCGCCGCGAACATCGCCTTGCTCGACGCGGCGGAGGATTTCTTCGACCAATTCGGGCTGCCGACGGCCACGTTCAACAATATTAAAGTACAGCCGTTCAAGAACGGTTGCGAGGGTGAGAATCGAACAGAACAAAAGCGGCCACATAATGGGGCCGCCGTCTTGGAAGATTTTAATCATGGAGGTAGATATAAATACTCATACACCTGATTAGAGAGCGCAATAACATAGTGACCGTTAGTACTGGGGTAAGTTCCGGCCGGAAAATGGCCAAAGATGCTCATCAGGCCAAAAAAGATTCTTGGCCGAGATTTTACGGTTGCGTGAGGGGTCGGAAGGCCTATAGGCTGACCCCTTACATCCCTATTTTAGCCATGTCCCAGCATCCCAGTTTTCGCCTCACCGCCGGCAGCGGCAAGAAACGCAACGTACTCAAGCGCTTCGAGCGCATAGAGTTAATGAAAAAGCGCGGCGTATGGAAAGACGGCACCCGCGTAGTCGGGCTGCCCAAGACGCGCGTCGAAGTCTAAGACGCGGTTAAACACACTTACGCCGGCATGCCGGCGGGTGCGGGAGTCGGGCCCAGATCTTCGCCTTTGCGCTTGGCCTTGTCTGGCTGCAACAATTCCGGCGGTTTCACATCCGGTTTGCGCGACTGGCTCAAGATGATGGGCGAAACCATGGCGCCCGTTTCGAGAATTTCGTGGACGTGCTTGCCGTCGATGGTTTCGTGCTCCAGCAGGGCGGCGGAAACTTTGTCGAGCGCCTCGCGGTGCTTGGTCAGAATGTCCTTGGCGCGCTGGTATTGCTCCTCAACGAAACGGTGGATTTCGGAGTCGATTTTGCGGGCGACTTCCTCGCTGTAGCCGTGTGCGCGGCTGATTTCCTTGGCGAGAAAAATTTGATCCTGGTTGTCGCCGTAGGCTATCGGGCCGAGGGCACTCATGCCCCAGTCGCAGACCATGTGGCGGGCGAGCTTGGTGGCGTGCTTGATGTCGCTGGCGGCGCCGCTGGTCATGTTGCCAAATTGGAGTTCCTCGGCAACGCGGCCGCCCATGCTGCAGCAAATATCGTTGAGCAGGCGTTTGAGGCCCCAGTTGAGCATATCTTTGGTCGGCGCCATCATCGTGCTGCCGAGGCTGTGCCCGCGCGGGATAATGGTGACTTTGTGCAAAGGCATCTTGCCGTCGTCAATCACGGCCTGGACGATGGCGTGGCCGGCTTCGTGATAGGCGACGATTTTCCGGTCTTCGTCATCCATCAATTTGCGGCGTTCGCGCCCAAAGGAAATTTTATCGCGCGCCTCGTCAATGTCGTTCATCTGCACTTCGGATTTATTATAGCGTGCGGCGATGAGGGCGGATTCGTTAAGTAAGTTCGCGAGGTCCGCGCCGGAAAAACCGGGTGCACGGCGGGCGACAAGGGTGAGATCCACTTCCTTGGACAACTTAATTTTCTTGGCGTGTACGCGGAGAACCTCGGCGCGGCCATTGAGGTCGGGCAAATCAATGATGATCTGGCGGTCGAAACGACCCGGGCGCAAGAGAGCATTGTCGAGCACGTCGGGCCGGTTGGTGGCCGCGATGATGATGACGCCCTCATGGCCGTCAAAACCGTCCATTTCGACGAGGAGGGAATTGAGCGTCTGTTCGCGTTCGTCATTGCCGCCACCCCACCCTGCTCCACGCTGGCGGCCCACGGCGTCAATTTCATCGATAAAGATAATGCACGGCGCGTTTTTGCGGCCCTGCTCAAACATGTCGCGCACCCGGGCGGCGCCGACGCCGACAAACATTTCAACGAAGTCGGAACCGGAAATGCTAAAGAAGGGAACCTCGGCCTCACCGGCGACTGCACGCGCGAGGAGAGTCTTGCCCGTGCCCGGAGGGCCAACCATCAACACGCCCTTGGGGATGCGTCCGCCGATGCGTTGAAATTTTTTGGGGTCGCGTAGAAATTCGACGACTTCCTGCACTTCCTCCTTGGCCTCATCGCAGCCGGCGACGTCGGCGAAGGTGATGCGTTCGCGATCACGCGTCAGCATGCGGGCGCGGCTCTTGCCAAAGGCCATGGCGCCGCGGCCGGCCATTTTGAACTGGCGCATCAGCACCCAGTAGAGAACCAGGAGGATAACGACCCAGAACAGAAAATTGAGCAGAATGTTGAGGAAAATGCTGTTACCCTGCGAATCGCTGTAATCGATATTTTTTTCTTTAACCTTTTTCAGCAAATCCGCGTAGGTCTGGTCCGGAATACGGCCACTGGCGACAAAGTTGATGTCCGACGGCTCTTTGGCATCTGCGGGCTTGGCCGGGGGCGTGGAACTGTCTGCGGGAGCAGGTGTCGCGACTTGCGCCGCAACGGGTTTCCGGTAAGTGCCGCGCACGACATACCAGTTATCTCCGCCACCGCTGGTCGGGTCGCCCTTGATGGCTATCTTGTTAATAACGCCATCGTCGAGCTTTTGCAGCATCGTGGGGATGGACAACTGCTCAGTCGCGCTGGTGGGCTGTGTGTACGTGACCGTCCACAAAACAATGAGCAAAATGATGAACCCCAGCCAAATCAGGAGGACTTTGGGCTGCGAACGATCCGGCGGGCCGCCGGGCAACGGCGACTTTTTGCGGAGGTTGGAGTTGTCGTTCATTATAGGTTCAGCGGGTTATTCTCGCTCAGCGAGGGCCATAAGTCAACTCCAGAGCCGATAGCGTGGCCGGGGTGACGCGCAGGGCGTGTGCGGGCGGGAGTCCAGGCACCCAGAGTGGTTCATCATCCTCATTACAGACAACCGGTAGCACATATCGTTCCTTTAACGGAATCTTTTTATCGGTGAACAAATCCTGTAGTTTTCGCGAGCCGGGCGCACCCAAGGGGCGGTAACGGTCGCCGGGTTGCCAGGGGCGGGCCTGGAAATTGCCAGGTTTGGATTTTTTGGGCAAAGCCAAGCAAGCCTGGATGCTAGGATCAATTTTTCCGCGCCTTAAATTATCCAGCAATTTTTTATCCACCGCAACCACGCGACTGGTCAGTTGCATGTCTTTGGGCAAATTGATCGTGGTTCCGGCTTGAAATGTAATCGGTTTCCAGGAAGTGGTTGCGGATGCTTCGCCGCCAGTCAAGGCAAGCGTGGTTTCATTTAAAACCAGCCAGCGGCCCGGCCCGGCGCTCCACCGGCCCGGCTGGCGGCTGAGCAGGGCGTCCAAGAGTGTTTGCACCGCATTGGCGTTCAAGTTTTCCTTGAGCCCATTTTGATTTAACCAGCGCCACATGGCCCGCCGCCAAATCGCGGGTGGCTGGCCTTCGAATCGCGCAAGGGAAAGCGGTTCGCCAGTTGGCAAATCGCCATAAACGTCGTTGGTCAGGGCACAAAGCGCGTCATCGTCATCTTGGAGTGCTGCGCGCGAACGCGCCGCGCCGGTGTCAAGATCGCGCGCGCCCAACACGGCCCGCATGACAGGAATGACTTGTTTGCGTACACGGTTGCGCAGATAGACATCCTCCGCATTGCTGGAATCCTCGTGCCAGGCCGCACCGGCGGATTGCAAAGCCCCGCGCAATTCATGGCGGGGAATATCGAGCAACGGGCGCAGGACAAAAATGCCGTCGGCGAAATCCTGCACCGGGCGTGGAACACACAAACCTGAGGCGCCACTACCCCGGGCGATGCGCATCAACATTGTTTCCGCAATATCGTCACGCTGGTGGCCGGTAAAAATAATGCGGGTTTTGTTCACGGCCATCTGTTCGCGAAAAAATTTCCAACGGGCATCGCGCAAAACGCTTTCGCTGGCCGGGCCGGACGAGGTTCGCCGGGCCGTGGCAAAGCGCGCCCCCAAGTCCTTGGCGAGTTTTTCGACAAACTGGGCGTCGTCGGCTGAATCCGGCCGGGTCGCATGATCGAAGTGCAGCACAAGCAGTTTTTTCCGCTTTTTAGGAAAATGCGCCCAAAGTAGTAATAATAGTCCGACTGAATCTGCACCGCCGGAAACGGCGACCGCCCAGGGTTCCTCAGCGCGGGCGTGCGATTCGATCCACCCAAGCACTTGTACATGCAAGCGCGCGAGGGGAAAAGTTTCGCCGACTGGCGCGGCGAGTTTGGGCCAGGACTTCGGGGAGGGTTTGCTCAAGCGGTGGCGTTTTCGCCAATATACTCCGCCCCATACCAGCGATGCAATACTTCGGGCACGCGCACACGGCCATCGGCTTGCAGGTTGTTTTCGAGGATGGCCGCGAGCACCCGGGGCACCGCAAGGCCTGAACCGTTGAGCGTATGGACGACTTCCGCCTTGCCGCCGTCGGCCGGACGATAGCGGATGCCAGCGCGGCGGGCCTGAAAATCCGTGAAATTCGAGCAACTTGACACCTCGAGCCAGCGTTTTTGTCCAGCGGCCCAGACTTCGAGGTCGTATTGCTTGGCATGGGGGAAGCCGATGTCCCCCGCGCAGATGAGCAGGACGCGATACGGCAGCCCGAGTTTTTGCAGCAGGCGTTCGGCGTCGTTGCGCAGTTTATCCAATTCCTCGAAGCTCGATTCGGGCTTCACCCATTTGACCAATTCCACCTTATCAAATTGATGCAGACGATTGAGTCCGCGCACGTGCGCGCCCCAGCTTCCGGCCTCGCGGCGGAAGCAGGGCGTGTAGCCGCAGCGATAGAGCGGCAAATCCTTTTCGTTCAGAATTTCGCCGCGGAAAAAGTTGGTGACTGGAACCTCGGCGGTGGGGATGAGGTAGAAGTCATCGCCGCCGACATGATACATCTGCCCTTCTTTGTCCGGCAATTGTCCCGTGGCGGTGGCGCTGGCGGGGTTGACCATCAGCGGCGCCCAGACTTCCTGGTAGCCGGCCAGGCGGGCTTCCTCGAGAAAGAAGCTGATCAATGCGCGCACCAGGCGCGACATGTCTCCCACGTAAAACGGAAAACCCGCGCCGGTGACTTTCACGCCGCGCTCGAAGTCCACATATTGTGAAAACCACGGAATGTCGAAATGAGGCAGGGCGTGGGGAGAAAGCTTGGCCACGTCGCCCCAGGTGGAGACGGTTTTATTGTCCGCCTCGGCGCGGCCATCGGGCACGCTCTCGTGCGGGAGGTTTGGCAGAGTAAGGAAAATTTTTTCCCATTCTTCATCGGCGATTTTGGCGGCAGCTTCCAATTCCTTCACTTTGCCGGAAAGCAGTTTCATCTCAGCAACCTTGGCCTGAAATTCAGGCGAGCCTTTAGGCAGCTTGGCCATGTCGTTGTTCGTAGCCTTTTGGCCGGCACGGGCGTTCTCGGCCTCGGCGACGGCGGCGCGGCGCCTGGCATCGGCGGCAAAAATGGCGTCGAAGTCCACGGTGAATTTTTTGCGTGCGACGGCCTGGCGCACGCGGTCGGGTTCTTCGCGCAGTAACTTAAGGTCAATCATGGAGGGAAAAGAGGGTAAAGATTGCGTAACGCGTTGCAAATGGCGAGTCGGAAAAGAGCGGCGGTGACGAAGATTTGCAAGAAGCATGTTTGACGAACTCTTTTCGGAGTAGGTAAAATGTTTTCACAATGACCTCGCGCAAAACTTGGGGAGCTCTGGTGCTTTTAGCCGTCCTGGCGGCGCTCCTTTATTGGAAAGGAAGCCAAACTGGTCAAAATGAAACCGCGTTGGCGGATTCCTCTCCCCGCACACAATCGAATCCTGTCGTATTAAACCCATCCGCCACATCCGCGCCAAAACCTGCGCCGGTCGCTGCACCCGCCAATTCCTCCGTGCCTGCTTCCACCTATAGCGCAAGCCCCGCCGTTCCCGAAAATAGTAGCCCATTGGCCGAATTGAACCAGTGCTTGTCCACCGGGCTCGGCTTGCTGCGAAGCAACGATCTGGGCCTTTTTACCCGCGCCTATTTACGTCCTCCCAAGCCGGGAACTGTAACAGGCAATTCTCTCCCGGCGAAGGTTTCCAGCGACGACCAATTCAGCAAAGGCATGCTCGATTCACCCAACGGCCCGCTCACACTGCAAAAGACGATTGCGTTTTTCGAGGCCATGCAGTCCATGACCCCTTTGTTTAGCGACGCCGGCAATCAAGCTATCTACAAAGACATCCCCACCGCCAGCGGTGGAAAAGTCGATCTGGTTTGGATTCTGGATAACGGACGCTGGTATCTCAAGGACGGCTGGCCCACCGCTGAGTAAGGCAGGAGGCGCAAAGGGAATGGCTCACCCTTGATCGTGGCTTCCGCCCTGTTAACGGCTCGCATTGTAAATTGGGGACCTAGCCGCTATTTTGCTTTAAAGCCTTCCCCACGTTGATCATAACCATATCCACACTGAGCTGCGGCATTTTGCCATCGGGGGCGCGGAGGATGTGATGGCGGGGATTATTTAGTGGATAGGGACCGAAGCGTTCGTGGTCGGTGGGGCCGAAGAGCGCGATGACGGGTTGGTGCAAGGCAGCGGCGAGGTGCATCGGGCCGCTGTCGTTGCAGATGACCAAACGGGCACCATGAATTAAATCCGGCAATTGCTCGAGCCGGGTGCGGCCGAGGAGATTGATAAACTTGCCTTCGGGCCAGGCGAGGTCCGGCTCCGGCCCGCGGCTGCCGGCCCAAACGATGGGGCGATTGGGCTGCTCCTTGAGCAAACGCGCAGTGAGCTCAGGAAACATCGGCCATTCTTTTTTCGCCACTCGACTATCTGGTAACATTACAATTGGCCCGCGCTGCAGAACATCGGCAGGCAATGGTTGCTCCTCGCTATGGAGAAATTCCAAAGGTTCGCCGGACAATTCCGGCTTAAAACTCAGCAGAGGCAAAAATTGCAGTAGGATGTCCAGCGCGTGCGAATGCCGCCCATTGGGCGGTAGAGCTGGTTTGCGGCGGGCGAGCAGACCAGCGCCCTCGCGGCCATCGGCCCGGCCGGCCTTATGCGTGGCCCGCGCGGAAGCGAGCAACAGCGCGCTGCGCGCCAGACCCTGCATATCCAGTGCCCAGTCATAATGCTCGCGGCGGATTTCCCTGGCGAGGCGGGCAAACGAGGCCACGGAGCCATGCCGGTCGAATTCATAAACCTTGTCCACCACCGGGCAGGCGCGCACCAGCGGGGCAAAGGCCTTGGCAGCGACCCAGTGGACCTCCGCCTCACCCGCCTGGGCACGCAAAGACTGGACGACCTGCAGGGCGTGGATTATGTCGCCAAGCGAAGAAGGCTTGATTATCAGGACACGGAGCATTTCAAAAGCAGGGGCAGCCCGCACGATGGCCGGGTTGCGCCCCAAATCCAACAATTTTTGTGCTTTATTACCTACTAGCCGGAATTGGCTGCCTGCTCGCCGCTGTGCCGGAGGGCGTGCTGATGCTTGGCTGCCGGGCTATGGGCTGGCTAATCGCCACCCTGCCCGGTCGACGGCGGCGCACCCTGCGCGCCAACCTCTACCACGCCTTTCCGGAGAAGACCGAAGCGTGGCGGCGCAAGATCGGACTCGAGTCGGCGCAACGCAGCATCGAGATGGGTTTGTTTGTGCTGTCCTCGCCGTATTTTTCCGAAAAGCGGCTCCGGCGGCAGTTTTCCGTGCATGAGGAACTGCAGCAGTTATTTAAGGATCATCTGGCGACGCCCAAACCCGTGGTGGTGTTGTCGCCGCATTTTTCCCTGATGGAGGCGAACACGCTCACGGGGATGCTCTACAGTGGCAAGCTGCCGCCGATGGCGGCGATTTACCGCCCGTTTGACGCGCTGGGCATTGAGCGATGGGTGAAACAAACGCGTGAACGCTGGGGCTTGAAACTGCTCTCGCGCAAGGAAGGTTATTTTCAGGCGGTGGACATGGTGCGCAAAAACGGGGCGGTCGTCGTGTTGTTTGACCAAAACGCGGGCAACCAGGGAGCCCTCACTTTATTCATGGGCCGGATTTGCTCGACCACGGAACTCACCGGATTGCTTACGGAAAAGTGCAAGGCGAGCGTGGCGTTTATTTATCCGGAGCGGCGCGGGTTCATGCGCTCGTGCATCCGCGGCGAATACCTCAACGTGCCGTGCCAGAGCGACGCGGTGTTGTTCGCGTCGAACCTTTGGCTGGAAAACAAACTGCGTTCAAGCGACGAGGTGTGCGCGGACTGGCTGTGGCTGCACAACCGCTGGCGCAACCAGAACAGCTGGGAGCGGCGCTTCCGCCTCGAAGCCAAACGGAATTTGCTGACGGAGCAAATGACAAGCCTCGGCCTCACCGCCCTACCCCGCCGCACGCGCTACTTCATCCGCCTGCCGAACTGGCTGGGCGACGTGGTGATGGCGATACCGCTGCTGCGGGCGTTGCGTATTTCGCGCCCGGATGCGGAAATGACGCTGATTGCGCAGTCGGGAGTGCTGCCACTGCTGGAACGCCTTGGCGTGGGCGACCGCTTCCTGGCCTTGCCGCCGAAAGGCCCAGGGCAAAAGAAATTTTACCGTAATTTGCGCGAAGAGTATCCGGATGTTTATGTGCTCTTCACCAATTCCTGGAGGGGCGATCTGGGCGCGAAGGCTACAGGCGCACCGCAACGCTTTGGCATGGTGCGGGCGGGAAAATGGCGCCCGTTGCTCACCCACGCCTGGCGCATGCCGGAGGATTTGGACGAGGCGAAAATCCACCAGACGCGGGTGTGGGAAAAATTCTTCCGGCATTTTGGGCTGAAGCTTGAACTGGATTTGACGCCGGTGAACTGGCCAGGGCGCGAAAAAAAGCAGTCAGGTCTGAACATCGGCCTGATTTGCGGCACGGAGAATTTTCCCGAAAAACGCTGGCCGGTGGAACGCTGGCGCGAACTGACGCAGACCATCCTCGCCGCCCGGCCCGACGCCGTGTTAACACTCTTTGGCACAGCTAATGATGTTCCGATTGCTGACGCCGTGGCGGAAGGACTTTCGGAAAAAAACCTTCGCAATCTTGCGGGCAAAACGAGCCTCCTTGAATTCGCGGATGAATTAAAGCATTGCACGGTCGTCGTCTGCAACGACACAGGCGGGATGCACCTGGCGAATTTAATCGGCGTGCCGGTGGTGACGGTTTATGGGCCGACGAACCCGGTGCGCACCGGGCCGGTTTTCGACGCCCCCCACATCGTCGTGCAACCGCCCGGCTGTCCGGCCACTGGCGGGGCGCAGCTGCACGATTTGCTCGAAGAACAGGTATTTGAGGCATTGAAGCCGTGGTTGGCCCATCGTTGACACTTTACGACCAAATCAAATAAAAATTTATCCATCCATGCCTGTTGCTGAAAATGCGATTCGTGTTTGCCCGTTGTGCGGGGAGGACAACCGCGCGCAGCCGATTAGCCCTTATAGTCAGGCACCGTGGGAGATAAAAACGTGCGCGAGCTGCGGATTTGTTTATTTGGAAAACCCGCCGAATTACGCGGAGCTGGAGGAAAATTTTGCCTGGGAAAAGACTTCCGCCGCCGAGGAGGCCCGACGCAACACGGCCCGCCCACTGGCCAAGCGCGTGAGTCGCGCCTTCCGCACGTTCCGCCAAAAGGTGCTTAAACGCGACAAGCTGCCCGATCTGCTGGCCCGCCATTTGACGCGAGGCAAGGTGCTTGATGTGGGCTGCGGCGGAGGCAGTGTCTTAAAAAACCTGCCAGCGCGCTACCAGCCGCACGGCATCGAAATCTCCCGTGTGCTGGCGGCGCAGGCGGACGAGCTGGCCCGTGCGCGTGGCGGGCATGTGGTGCAGGCGAGCGCGGTGGACGGGCTGGCGCAATTTGCCGCAGGCTCCATGGATGGTGCGCTGCTGAGCGCGTTCCTCGAACATGAGGCCCAGCCGGCCAAGTTGCTGAAAGAACTTCATCGTGTGTTGCGCCCGGGCGCGCCGGTCATCATCAAAGTACCTAATTACGCGTGCGTGAACCGCATGGTGCGCGGGGCAAAGTGGTGCGGATTTCGGCATCCCGACCATGTAAATTACTTCACTCCGCAGAGCCTCGCACGGCTGGCGCAGGATTGCGGGTTTGGTATCGCACGCTGCACCTTGGGCGACCGCTGGCCGCTGTCGGACAATCTCTGGATGGTTTTGGCGAAAAAAGCGGCAGCCGCGCCGAGATGATTTGAGATTGCGCGCGCGGGCGGCGGAATGTCATAAGTCTTTATCGTTACGTGAAATTATATCTCTCTTTTTTGAAGTATTTGCGGCCGCACTGGGGCAAGCTGTTGCTGGCGACCCTGTGTGGCGTGGTCTACGGCCTGAGCAGCGGCGTCGGCCTGCCGGACATGGCCAAAAAAGTGGTCGCAAACCTGTCGGGTGGCGGTGGCGACCAGCAAGCCGTCGTTTACAATTTTCCCAACGGCCAACACTTTCGTTTGGTGGCGATGGTTTTGCCACCCGGTAACAGCTACACGATCCAGGCGACGGATGACAAAGGCGTGGACCTGGACGAGCCGCCGCGCTTGATCACCCTTCCGAAAGATCAAACCGCCTCCATGGGTCGCTGGACCAGCGATGTCGCGAAGACCCTCGGTACCACCGAATACGCCTCGAGCACCATTGCGATGCTGGCGCTGGGCATACCGCTGCTCATTTTAATCCGGGCCTGCTTTGGTTACGCAAGCGGCATGCTCTCCACGCGCGTCGCCGTGGAAATCGGCATTAAACTACAGCAAGATGTTTTCGACAAGTTGCAGGCGATGCCGATGGAGTATTTTGACAAACACCAGCGCGGGGACATGCAGATGCATCTAACCCGCGACACGACCATCGTGCAGGCGGCGATGCTGGACTCGACGCCGGAATTGATGCGCCTGCCCTTTCAGGCCATTTCCGCGATCGGCCTGCTGGTCTATCAATCGTGGCATGCGCACGATCTCGTGTTCGTCGCGGCCTTTTTGATTGTCGCGCCAGTTTGCCTGGTTCCGGTGACCATTCTTGGCCGCAACCTGCGCCGCCGCGCGAGCCAGCAGGCGCGCAATTACGCGGAAGTCTCGCAGCATTTGTGGGAAAACTTCAGCGCCATCCAGGAAATCCGCTCCTTCAACCTGGAGGAGCCGCAAAAACGAAGTTTTAACCAGAAGTTGCGCGCGTACTTCGCCTCGGAATATAAAATCAAAAAATACCTGCAGTTGCAGCAGCCCAGCATGGAGTTGGTGGTTTCCATTCTTTTCGCAGGAATGATTGTCTATGCATCATTTAATAAAATGTCCGTCGCGGACCTGGCGGAGCTGGGCGCGGCACTTTATTTTGCCTTTGACCCCATCAAACGGCTGGGCCAGGCGCTTAACCGCCTTCACCAAGCGGAGCCGAATGGCCAGCGCTTGAAAGAACTTTTCGCCTACCAGAATAGCATCACCGACCCGCCGAACCCGAAACCACTGGTAAACGTGCGCGGAGAAGTGGCGTTTGACCATGTGACATTCGGCTATGGGGCGATTCCGGCGCTCAACGATGTCTCGGTACGGATACCCGCCGGGTGCAACTGCGCGCTCGTCGGCCCCAGCGGCGCGGGCAAAAGCACTTTTGCCAAGCTCATCCCGCGTTTTTATGAAATCGGACAGGGAACATTGACCGTTGACGGCGTCGATGTGCGCGAAGTCACCCAGGCCGACCTGCGCCGCAATGTGGCGATTGTTTCCCAGTTTCCGGTGCTGTTTGACACGTCCATCATGGAAAATATCCGCCTTGGCCTGCCGAACGCGAGCGACGAGCAAGTCATGGAAGCCGCGCGCCGCGCCCATGCGGATACTTTTATTCGCGAGTTTGCCGAAGGTTATAATACTGCCGCTGGAGACCGGGGGGATCGCCTTTCTGGCGGTCAAAAACAACGCATAGCCCTCGCGCGGGCGTTTCTTAAAAACGCCCCGATTCTGCTGCTGGACGAAGCGACCTCGTCCCTTGATTCGGAGAGCGAGGAGGCCATCCGCGCAGCGCTGGCGGATTTGACGCGCGGGCGCACCGTCCTCACCATCGCCCACCGCCTCAGTACAGTGCGCAATGCGGACCTCATCCTGGTATTTGAACAAAGCCGGCTCGTCGGCCAAGGCCGCCACGCCGAATTGCTCAATACCAACGCGCTCTATAAAAACCTGTGCGAAAAACAGGGGCTCGCGCCCTGATTCGCCATGCCTGACATGACCACGCCCGCTGACCGGCCCGTGCTTCGCCTTGACTTTGTCAATGGCGGCGGCGCCAAGAACGACAATTTTTTTTACAATCTCCTCGCGCCGCATTACCGCATACAATTGGAGGACAAGCCGGACTTTGTCTTTTATAACCACGCGGGGCACAAGCACCGCCTGCTGAATGCCGTGCGGATTTTTTGGACGCAAGAGGCCTACCCGGCGGATTTCTCCGAATGCGATTACGCGCTGACCACCCATCATCCCAAGCAGGAGCGCGAATACCGCCTGCCTTTCTATGCCCAAGTCATGGGGCCGGGTGATTTGGTGCGACCCGCCAAAGTGGACTATGAGAAAATCGCCGCGGAAAAGACGGATTTTTGCGCGTTCATGGCCAGTTATGCCAACCGTAACACCAACGCGCGCGTCGATTTTTTTCACCGCCTGAGCCAATACAAGCGCGTGGATTCCGGCGGCCGACTATTCAACAACATCGGCGGGCCAGTGCCAGAAGGCTTGGTTGGCAAACGCCAATGGTTGCGCAAATACAAGTTCAACCTCGCCTTTGAAAATCGCGCGGTGTCTGGCTACGTAACCGAGAAACTGCCCGACGGCCTGCTGGCGCACACGGTACCCATTTATTGGGGCGCACCAGATGTGGTGAAGGATTTTAATCCCGCTTCTTTTATTAATGGCAACGACTTCTCGTCCTGGGATGAATTGGCGAAATATGTGGCCAAAGTGGACGGTGACCCAAAACTTTATTTACAATACCTCTCAGCCCCGCCCTATCACGGGAACACGCCCAACGAAGCCATGGATCCGGGAAAACTACTGGCGTTTTTTCACCGCATCTTTACCACATCCATTGAGCCGGTGGCCGCGCGTAAATGGCACTGGCGCTGGAACCGCTGGGTGCCCGTCAAGCGGGACAAATTTGAGAAAATTCGCTTTCTTGATCCAGCAATCCCGCCCTCTGCTTGAAGCACAAACTTTACCGCTGGCTGCCCAGTTGGAGCAACTCGTTGCACGCGAAGCGGCGCAAGGGCTGGATGCGTTGCGCCCAAGCGGAGCACCCGTTAAAATTTGGCCAGGAGTTGCAGGATTTGGTGCTGTTTGAAAACATCCTCGCCCAAAAAAAGGACGGAGTGTTTTGGGAGCTCGGCGCGGGCGACGGAGTCGTCGGCCTGCATTCGCTGGCGCTTGAATTGTTCCACGGTTGGAAGGGGGTGTTGATCGAGCACGCGCCGCGCCCATTACCATGGAAAATGGCCCAAGAGCGACGTCGCGCGTTGTGCATGGAGGCGGCGCACAGTGATTATCCTGCAAACCTGAAAAAGATTCCGACGGAACTCACCAAACCTGAACTGGTGGCCTGTCATTCTGAAGCCTGGAATGAAACAGCGGTACAAGCCACACTGGCCGGAACCTTGCGCCCGCGAGTACTCATCCTGCATCTGCCGCAGGCCGACCTGCGCTGGGTAAGCCGCTTACAGCCCCATTACCGTTTCGCCTTTGCTTTTCATGATGACGAGTATTACCTAGCCCGCGCCTGATGAAAATCGCCTTCCATTCCGCCGCCCTGACGCTGCGCGGCACCGAGGTGGCCACATTTGACTATGCCTGGCATGCCCGGCGGCTTCTCGGCGTGGAACCCATTGTCTTTTTCCCGCATTTCGA
>Ga0206902_10080_pt1 | contig 27244 bp, 17 predicted proteins | sample Alteio_BWOrgHeat_44_FD_153242 | JGI IMG/M metagenome (GOLD analysis project Ga0206902, IMG submission 153242) | Enriched cells from forest soil in Barre Woods Harvard Forest LTER site, Petersham, Massachusetts, United States -... | ecosystem: Environmental > Terrestrial > Soil > Temperate forest >... | reverse complement strand
CCAACTACGGCAGATTTTCAGCTCGCGGATGAATATGTGGAAGAAAGCCCGGTGGTAATAACCGGCTTATCAAAAGCGACACAGGTAAAAAGAAGCCCCGTGCCGATTGTAGCTGTTTCGCATGATTATATTGAAACCAATCTTAGTACAAACATTATAGACGCTATTGCCAGGGTCCCTGGCGTTTCGGCAGTAACCACCGGGCCAAACGTCTCCAAGCCTTTCATTCGCGGATTGGGTTACAATCGGGTGCTGACTTTATTTGACGGGGTTCGTCAGGAAGGCCAGCAATGGGGAGATGAACACGGCATTGAAGTGGATCAATACAGCATTGACCGGGTTGAGGTCATCAAGGGACCTGCAAGTCTTACCTATGGCTCAGATGCCCTGGCCGGAGTTGTAAACCTTATCCCGGTGCAGCCTGCCTCAGAAGGAAAAATGATTGGAGACATTACCGCCGAATATCAAACCAACAACCGTATGTTTGGTGGCTCTGCCATGCTTGGTGCAACCAAGAATGGGTTCGAATGGATGGGGAGGATCTCGCACAAGGAAGCGACCAATTATGAAAATAAGATTGACGGAAGGGTGTATAACACTGCTTTTAGTGAAACGGATGCAAATATTTCCTTAGGAGTACACAAAAGCTGGGGTTATTCGCACCTTAATCTGTCCTTATTTAATGACTTGCAGGAAATCCCAGATGGCAGCAGAAATGCCCTGGGTCAGTTTACCTATCAAAATACGGAAGCGGATACTTTACCAAGACCGGTAGTTCCCACCGCTGAATTGACTTCATACAAAATGACTGTCCTGCATCAGCATGTACAGCACTACCGCGCATATTTTACCAATAATTTCGCCATCGGCACCAGCCATCTACTTGTAAACCTCGGTTTTCAAAAAAGCATTCGCCGGGAATTCAGCCACCCGGAAGATCCCTTTCAGGACGTTGCCGGATTATATCTTCAATTGAATACTTACTCATACGACGTGAAATATTCTTTTCCTGAATTTAATGGCTGGAATATCACTACCGGCATCAATGGGATGTATCAAACCAACGACGTAACAAAAGGGACAGAATTTGTCATCCCTTCCTATCATCAGTTCGATGTTGGCCCGTTTGCTATGGCGAAAAAAACATTTAATAAGTTGGATATTTCCGGAGGAATTCGGTTTGACAGCCGTTCCTTTCATAATAATGAATTGTACACAAAAACAGATTCTCTGACACTCATTACAGAGCCTGTTTTTGGTGCAGATACAGTGGGTGCTGACAAGCCATTCACTAATTACAGTCACCTTTTTGCCGGTATTTCAGGAAGTGTTGGGGCGACTTATAATTTTACAGACAGGTTTTCCGTAAAAGCAAATCTTTCCCGAGGTTACCGTGCACCGAATATTTCCGAAATTTCTGCCAACGGCGTCCATCCCGGAACGGGTTTTTTCCAAATAGGGAACCCGGATTTCAAACCGGAATTCAGTTTGCAGGAAGATTTTGGTGCTACCTACGGTTCCAAATACTTGGTCATTGATTTCAGCATTTTTAATAATGAGATTTCCAATTATATATACAATCAAAAACTGCAAAGTGTATTAGGCGGAGATTCCATTTTACAAACAGTTCCCGCTTACAAGTTTCAGCAAGGAAAAGCACAATTATACGGAGCCGAGTTAAACCTGGATATCCATCCGGTAAAACAATTGCATTTTGAGAATAGTTTTTCTTCTGTCTATGCTTTAAATAAAGGAATTCCCGCGAAATTATTAACTGACAGCAACAAATACCTTCCATTCATCTCCCCGGTCCATGGCGTTTCGGAGCTGCGATACAATTTTGATAAACACGAGCACAGCAGTTTGATCAATGCTTTTGTAAAGGTTCAGGTGGCGTGGTATGCGGCGCAGAACCGTGCCTATACCGCCTATGGTACAGAAACACCAACACCCGGGTACGCACTGTTTAATGCAGGTTTTGGAGGAGGCATTGCAAACAAAAGCGGAAAAACGGTTGTGAATATTTATGTGATGGGGAATAATTTGTTTGACGTCGCCTACTTTGACCACCTGAGCAGACTAAAATATTTCTTGTATAGTGCAGACGATACAAACCCTGCGCATGGTATTCATAATATGGGAAGAAATATTTCGTTTAAATTGGATTTCCCGCTCGATTTCAATTTGAAAGAAAAACCTTCAGAGACAAACTGAGAACATAATAATTTAGGCGTTCCTCCGTTAATAAAGTCATACTAACCCGAAATTATAAATCGGACACTGAAAGTCCTGCAAAATTTGCGGGACTTCTTTTTTTATTCTTTTTTGTCTTGCGCGGCGTAATAATCTTCCGATTCATAATCAAATTTCTTTACAGCAGTATGTTTGTAATCAGGGTCATATTTTACAAAAAAGTAAAGGTAGACCACGCGGCTTAACCTGGTTATCCATGGCTGTAGCAGAAACACGCCCACACAATTGATTCCCATCCACCAAAAAAAACGATTGTCACTCGTGGACATCCCAATAAAAATCCACCACAACACAAAACTTATAATAAAAATCATGACGTCAATGGCATAACTCACATATCCTGTTCCGTACCAAAAACCAACCTCCAGCTCATACCGCTGACCGCATTCAGGACATCTTTCATACATATTAAATGTTTTTCTTAAATTCCAGGGATTGCTATTGGTAAACATTTTCCCCTTACGGCATCTTGGGCACTTCATGGTAAAAATGCTCCAAAGATAATTGGGTCTATTTTGAACTGCCATGGGATTTTGTAAGATTATTTGGTTATGAATACGGTAAAGTGTTGCACCAGTCCATTGTCAACGGATTGCGATTATGCAAAGTGTTTATTTTAATGGTAAACGAATGGCGAAGGTAACTATAATAATAGGAGATTGAATTACACAGCCACTTTTGCGGGGGACATCGTCTTTCTTTCGCCAATCTGCTGGCGCCACATGGCGTAATACAAACCTTTTTCCGCAAGAAGACTGCTGTGGGATCCGGTTTCAACTACCTCGCCTTTTTCTAGGACATAAATCTTGTCGGCGTGCATGATGGTGGATAAACGGTGAGCAATCAACACCGTAATCTGGTTCCCTTTGGAAGAAACCTCGCGGATGGTCTGGGTGATTTCTTCTTCGGTGATGGAATCCAATGCAGAAGTTGCCTCATCAAATATCAATAAATACGGATTGCGCAGAAGCGCCCGTGCAATAGCAATGCGTTGTTTTTCTCCACCGCTTAATTTTAGGCCACCTTCCCCAATTACGGTTTCAATTCCTTTTTCAGCGCGTTGTAATAAGCCCGTGCAGCTCGATTTTTGTAAGGCAAGATGTAGGTCTTCTTCGCTGGCTTTTGGATTTACAAACAAAAGATTTTCCTTTATGGTCCCGGCAAACAGTTGGGTGTCCTGCGTAACAAAGCCTATCTGGCTGCGCAATTCATCAAAATCAATATCGTTGCCATCAATCCCGTCATAAAAAATCCTCCCTTGTTTAGGACGATAAAGGCCGACCAATAATTTCACCAATGTGCTTTTACCGGAGCCGCTTGGACCAACGAATGCGATGGTTTCACCTTTTTTCACGTCAAAAGAAATATCATCTAGGGCTTTAAATTGGGCCGTTTGGTGTTTAAAGGAAACGTTTTCAAATTCCAATTCTTCAATAACGCCGATATGATAGGGCTCTACAGGTTTTGGCTCTACGCTTTTCTGCATTACGTTATGAAAGTTATTCAGCGAAGCTTGGGCCTCGCGATAAGAGATGATGATATTTCCGATTTCCTGCATTGGTCCGAATATAAAAAAGCCATAAAACATCAGTGAGAGGTATTGTCCAGGTGACACAGCGCCTTTAAAAATCAAGAGCAATAACGTGAGAGTTATTAACTGTTGTAAAAAATTCACCATTGTTCCTTGAATAAAACTCAATGATCGGATGCTTTTTACTTTGCGTAGCTCAAGGCCTAAGATTTTATAAGTATTGTTATTCAGTCTTTCTACTTCTTGATTGGTAAGACCCAGGCTCTTTACGATTTCAATATTCCGAAGGCTTTCCGTAGTACTGCCTGCCAAACTGGTGGTTTCCTTTACAATATTCTTTTGAATAACCTTTATTCTTTTGCTGAGCAGGCTGGTAACTGTTGCGATTAAAATTATACCGCCTGTGTATACCGGCATTATCACCCAATGCAGGCGGAAGGCATATACGGATACGAAAACGATGCTGACTATGATGCCAAAAAAAACATTCACGAAATTGCTGATGAATTTCTCACTGTCATCTCGAACTTTGGTTAATATGGATAAGGTTTCACCGCTGCGCTGATCTTCGAATTCCTGATACGGCAGGCGCATCGAATGTTTTAATCCGTCAGTAAAAATGGTAGCGCCGAATTTCTGGATGATAACATTGGTGGTATAATCCTGGAATGCCTTGGCGATCCGGCTGACCATGGCCGTGCCTATCAAAAGCAATAAATAATACACCGCACCTTTGAAGAAGGCGTTTCCCCAAAGGTATTCACCCAAAGTCCGTTGCGTTTGTTTGTTTGGAAAGGTATGCGGATGGGTGACAAACAAGTCAAGAATGTTACCGGCAAGAGCGGGGGAAAACAAGGAAAAAACCTGGTTAATGGCTGCAAGAACGAGTGCCAATACGACCAGCCACCGGTAGGGTTTTATGTAATGAAGCAGTATTTTCATAATAGTTACTTATAACAGCAAAATAAATTGAATGTTCAAACATTGCAATTACTGTACAAGTTCGCAAAAAATGACAAGATTGCAGGGAAATCGCCGGAAATTGATAATTGACATTGCGCTTTCAGCATTCAAAACCATTTGTTTTTGAAGGCTAGGTTCATAACCTGAGTATTGCTGTTGACATGCAATTTTTCGTAAATATTGGCGATGTGCTTCCGCACGGTGTAAATACTTATGAATAACGTTTCCGCGATCTGTTTCGGACTGTGCCCCTTAATGGTGAACTGTAAGATTTCTTTTTCTCTTTCAGATAACAAACTGTCAAGGGAAGATTCTCCTTTTTGGGTTTGAACCGTGGCTACGGAAGCTTTGCTGAGAATGTCCAACGCTTTCCGTGCGATGGATGGACTCATGGGCGCTCCCCCCTGCTCTAGGCTGTTGGTAATGGCATTACGCAATGATATGGCATTATCATCTTTTAAAAGATATCCGTTTGCCCCCGCTTTAATGGCTTCAAATATTCTTTCATCATCATCAAATACGGTAAGGACAATGAAATGCAGGGAAGGATATAATGTTTTAGCAATCTGAATAAGCTGAATGCCGCTCATGTTAGGCATTTGCAGATCCACAAATAGAACCTGCGGGATTTTTTCAGGCGATAGTTCTTTTAATTGCTCAAGACAGATACCACCATTGGGAGCAATGAAAACGATTTCTAAATCGTCAAAATTTTGAATTTTTCGCGCAAATGTATTTCTGTTAACCAGGTTATCGTCTACAAAAGCAACTCTTACTGGCATATTGATTTTTGAAAAATAAAGTTCATATTTAAAAAGTGAGTAAACAATACTTAGTTTTTGTTATTTTTTGTTTGCTCATTTTTGCGAAAAAGTGCAATTTTCGTCCCGCCGGGGCTTATTTTTTCAAATGAGAGTTGAAATCCGGATTCGGCAGCTCTGCTTTTCATATTATTTAACCCGTTTCCAGCATAAAGCGCCGCATCTGCAACAAACCCAATTCCATTGTCTTCAATGCTTATGGCGGTAGATTCATCATTGCTGCTAATGACGATGAGGATTCTGTTGCTGTTGCTATGGCGAAGTGCATTCTGCAATGCTTCCTGGATGATTCTAAATACGTGCAGGGCCTGGACGGGAGATAATTTCTTTTCTTTGGCGATGTCTTCTTCCACCCCGATAAAAACCTGGGGGTATGCCGGTTGAATTTTCTGTGTGTAAGTTTTGACGCGGTCGCTGATGCCGGTTAAAGAGATCGATTCTTTATTAAAAGCCCAGATGGTATCACGAAGAGAAGTAATGATTTCTGTGGCATTGCTTTTAAGATTATGGACCGACGACGAATCTTCAATTAGACCTTTACTTTCGATTTCATCAATGCCTGCGCTGATTGCTGATGCGTAGGCGCCGATATTATCATGAAGGTCAGCGGCAATCCTCTTCCTTTCTTTTTCCTCGGCATCACGCAATGCTTTCTTTTGCCTGGCCCTGTTGGCCCGAAATAAAATATATGTTGCTGCCGCAATGATCAAAATGAACAAGATGGCAAAGCCATCCCATATGTTTTTGTGAAGAATTTCTAATTTTTGTTTTGCGATAAAGGCCTCTTTTTTGCTAAGCTCATATTTGGCATTGAGTTCAGCCAGATCCTGCTCTGAATTTTTTTTATAAGTAACGTTATTTAAATTTATCAGCGAAGTCAGGGTCTCGCCATAACTTTTGTAGTTTCCCGCATTTTTGTAACATTGGGCCAGCGTCCAATACAATTCTGCCAAAGGATAATTAAACCCTCTTTTTACAATTTCAATGCCCTGCAGGCACGCCTTGATTCCTTTCTCTGCCTGCCCTGAACTTAAATAGTAGTCTGACATGGCTGTAATGCCATTTAATATGCTCAATGTGTCATGCAGCTGATCGTATAGATGTATGGCTTCTTTAAGATAATTATCGGCCAAACTTAAATGACCCGGGTCTTCCAATGCGTCTGCTTTCATGCATAATGCGCGCGCAAGCACCGCTATATTTTCAAACCTTCTGCTGTAAGTAATAGCTTGATCTAGATAGTAGATAGATTTCCCTGAATCTGCAGTGATATCCTGTTGCGTAGAATCCGCTACGGCACGCCAGTTATACATCCCGCCTATTTGCAGATACACCCCAAAATCATTCTTTTTTTCGTTGAATTCTTTATTGATTCCTGTATTTTCTGCCTGATTAAACCACTGTAAGGCGGATTCAGTTTGCTGCATGCTTCGGTAAACCGCGCCAATTATGTACTTGCAATAAATCTGACTCAGCGTATCCTGACGCGATTCGGATTCAGTCAAAAAATGGTAAGCATAAGACAGTGCCTCCTGGCGTTTGTTGGTTCTCATCAGCAGATAACACTTTTGCATGCTCATCCTTGCATAGGATCCAGGATTGGTCAAATAGTTTATTTTCTTTGCATCCTCATTACAGATTCGCAAGGCACTATCGAAAAGATTTTTACGGGCAAGCCATTCGTTCATGAAAACGTCCGCCATTATTTTTTGATGTTGATCTGTTTCAGCATTCGTCATTTGCTTTAACTGGGAAGCGTAATGAAATAGCGTGTCAATTTGCATGGACTGGAATTCTTCACACAACTGCAGCAGGGCATCGACTTTCTGAAGACTATTGGCGGCATTCGCCACGTTTTTTCTAAGGCTGTCAATTTTATGGGTTTGTGCCTGCACAAGAGAGATGGTACATGCACCAATCATCAACACCGACAAAATAATTTTGATCAAATTAAAATCAGTGTTTGAAAATTTTGATCTAACCATAATCAATAAAAATAATGAACCCCGAAACAAAATGATTTTTTCAAAGTTGGCGAATATACTCTTTAACTAAAATACTGAAATTTAGTTATTGCTTCGGACCCCGCTCAAATCTAATTTCACACCAGCAAATAAATAATTATTTATAAGATTACCTCCTTGTGCAGAACACTTTTTTTCAAATCATTAAATTAAAAAGTATGAAGACTTTTTTGTTTTCTCTTCTCATTTGCATTTTCCTAATTTCCTGCTCCAAGAGCAGTAGTTCAGGTTCCGGTGGAGGCACTACTGGATATAATAATGCTACCGGACTATTCCCACTTGCGTTGAACAATCAATGGAATTACAAACTGAAAAATTACGACAGCGCTACTGGTCTTGCCATCGACAGTACCAATTTCACCCTCACGGTAACCGGCCAAACTACTGCAAATGGAATTAAATACTTCTCCCTCCAAAATAGCCTAACGAATAACATATTATGGATCACCAACCTCAGTGCCTCGACACTGGGTAGCATCGACAGCGTGAGTGGCATAACCTATTTTACGCTTTTTGCTTCCGGGAGTGGTGACAGTTTACAAAGCATCAGCTCATGGCCGGTAAATGTGACAGCTAATGGAAGCTCATGTATCGGAAGTGAAAAACTGTACGCGTACTATGCGGATACGACGTTGGAAAACCTTGATGGAACCATTTATACGAATTCTATCAAAAATGACGCAGTAATTTATAACTGTTCCAGCCAAAAAAGCCTTGCCCAGGTATATTTTGTGAAACAAGGCATGGGGTTGGTCCGTTATGCGCAGTACGTTTATAATGCTGCTGGTAACCGTTATCTGCAACTTGCCTGGGTGCTGGAATCAGAAACACTTCATTGATTGCATCGTTCTACCTTCTAAACAACAGGGGGAAAAATTGTCCGTGCATTTTTTCCCCTTTACCAATTATTGGAACTCCATGCAAGAGGCATTCGTTGCTATCAGAATGAACGCCATCCGCAAAAACATTGATTACAAATGCCCGGCGGGGGTTTTCGCTCTTATTCTCACCAGATCCGTGCAAGGTGAGGGGGTGATGAAAAATTGCCTCTCCTGCTTTTGTTTCAACGGGAACGGGATGAAATTGTGACTGTTGTTCCGGGGTAAGGTATTGGGTGATTCCCATCAAATCCCCAGCGAGTTCCGGCTTATCCAGCAACCCCCAGCGATGACTTCCTGGGACATACTGCAGGCAACCATTTTCAATGGTGGAGTCGTCCAGGCCACACCAGCACGTTAAATGTGCCAGGGGCTTGGTCCTGGTCCAATATGAATAATCCTGGTGCCATGCCACCACACCACCTTTTTTTGCCGGCTTGCAGAACAACTGGTCGTGCCAGAAGCGCACCGGAGCATTACCGAGCAACTGACTGGCCGCCATGACAAATCGGGGGTTCCATAATACATCGTGAAATCCTGGTCCGATGCGCCAGGCTCCCAACGCGTGAAAAAGGATAGAATGTCTGTCAGTTGATTCGTTGGCATGAAACTCATAAAAAAGATGATGGGCCGGATGATTGGGATCAGCCAACTCATTCAATTCTGTTTTTAATGCTTCAATCTGATTTTCATCCAGCATCTTCACATTCCCCAAAAAACCATTTTCATTAAAAAAATCAATTTGGTCGGCATCGAGCTTGAACCGATCCCATTGACCGTCTGTTTTTGGCCACTGAAATAAACTGGTCACTAACTGGTGGAAAGTGCTTAAATCCTTGACAACCATGAAATGTGATTTTCTTCTAAAATTAATAAGAATTAACGGCTAAGAAGGATACAAAATGACGAATTCATAATTGTTTGCACTATAGCAATCAAATGCTTAGATTTGCCTCCCCAATTTCATCTGAGATTTATCAAATGGAATGCAGTTATTCGGGGCGTAGCGTAGCCCGGTTATCGCGCCTGCTTTGGGAGCAGGAGGTCGCAGGTTCGAATCCTGCCGCCCCGACTAAATCGTTTAAGAGATTCAAAAAAATGAATGTATGGCACATTAAGGAGCTCTTGCTTAAAAGATTTTGCCTTATGAGAATTTTATCTCAATACCCTTAATGTGAATTCTAAACTGCGTTCATCATTCCATCGCCGAATGACATATAATTTACAAGCGATGATGAATTTTTAACCTGCAGCTTTTTTAAAATATTGTGCCGGTGAGTCTCTACAGTTCGAAAAGTAATATTCAAGACCGAAGCAATGTCTTTTGAAGTTGCGCCTTTTCTGACGAGTCCGATGATTTGCATTTCTCTTGAGGAAAGCAATTGAAATTTGTCCAAAGTGCTATTTTCAGTATTATTTTCGTTTGCCAGTTGTTTTGAGAGGAGGTCCTTAACTTCATCGCAAACATAGGTTCTGTTTTCTCTCAGTTGCTCAATAGCCACAAAGATTTCAGTAATCGAGGAATCGAATGTAAGGTATGCTTTCATTCCCGCCAGGATCATTTTTTGGGCGACGGCAATCTGGGGACTCATAAACAATCCCATTATTGGTATTCGTGGAAATAAGTCTTTAATGGAACAAACCTGATCAGGTCCGTGGACATTACCGCCTAATCCCGCGACAATCACCAGATCAGGCCTTAGAGTGGTCAGTGAAGAATCGAAATAATTTTTTACAGATGCCTGAACAAATAAGTCAGGATTTTCATTTAGCAGGCTGGTGCAGACTTCCCGGATCAACCGGTGTTCCCCTATCAGGATAACATTAAATTTATTCATTGTCAGATTGTTGATTGAACTGTAAAAAATAGGTTTCTGGTGTTTTCCCGATGGAACCAATAAGTGCGGGTTTGCACTTATTGGTTCTGTAGTTGTGCAGGTTCACTGTTTCCAAGGCAAAATTGGTTTCAGCTGTAATGCCGACCGATTGATTTTTTAAACGGTACAACGGTTTAGGATCATAGGGTTTGGGCATATCGATCAGCACAGGCCGATAAAGACCGCGCAAAAAAATGCCGCTTTTTAGAAACAGTAAAATGGACAGTAAAACAATTACTGGGATCATCAGGACGGTTTTCAGGATCTCGGATTTTAGGCGATTTTCAAAGGATAATGGGTTGCGGTGGTCGCCATTGGTTTTTGGATTTTTGGACATTAACTGGTTTTTCAAGGATTCGATTTTGGTCCATAGGGTTAGGGACATTTTGTTTTTCGGGATCTTGGACATTGGACGGTTTTCTAAGGATAAGGATTGGTTGTGATGATCATTGGTCATTGGATTCTTGGACTTTAACTGGTTTTTAAGGGATACGATCATAGTCCATAGGGTAATGGAATTTTGGCTTTTCAGGATTTCGGACATTGGACGGTTTTCTACGGGTACAGGGTTTAGGTGTTTTTCATAGGCTTTCTGGTTTTTGAACATAGGTTGGTTAAGAGCTCTCTTTTTGTTTTTTTCACAGTAAAGATTAAATATTAGTATACTGTTCATTTTCATAGGGCGATGAGCGCGCGGTCCATCAGGATAATTATTTTTGATGTTGGAATTGTTTAATATTTTTCTATCGCTTCTCATTTCCTAATTATTAATTTGATGACTCAAAGAAACGTCGCATTCGGTGGACAAAAAATAGAACATCATGGGTAATTGATATCGGATTTTGACTGAAGAAATTGTAGTCTAAAACCTACAATTGATAAAATTTAATGACCAGCTTTTACGATTGTTTTTCACCGGAATTAATTGGTAGTAGTGGCTAGGAGTTATTATATCATTTATATATTACCGTTATATATTTCTAGCGCATGAATTTGACTAAGAAAAATTTCAGTAGTATGTACGTTACCTTTTATTTCCTATCCCGCAAACCTGTCAGAGTATCGAAATTTTACCTTACAACAAATTTTTTAGTCAATATGGCTCCATTTAACTCAAATTGAACAAAGTAAAATCCAGGCAATAAATTATTTACATCATATCGGGATCCGTTGGTATTATTACTGTAGATGGTTTGTCCGGCAGCGTTAATTACCCTGACATTTTGAGGTCCTTTTCCTATAAAATAGATTGAAGCACTGTTTTTATTTGCCGCTACGTACATAGTGTTTGTGTTGGAATTAGTGATTTGGATGACCGGAGAAAAGCTGATTTTTCCAGATAATGAGGTTATTATTATCCTGAATAATTTTGTTGTTTCGGCGCCGTCAATATCGCTGTAATAATATTTATAAACGCCAGGTACTTGTGACCCAGGCACAACGGACAATTCCTTCCAGTTCTGTCCATCAGCACTGCATTGGACAGTGAAGTTTTTTGCTTCTTCATTTTGATCAATAGTCCATGAAAGGTTTACATTAGCTCCATTGATATTACCGTTGAATGAAAGTAATGTGAGAGGAAGAATGGAGCCCACTTGTGTTGCAGTAGCCGCTACAAACATTTCATTGGAGGCATTTAATTGAACAAAATGTGATGTTGTATTAACTGAACTAGATGCAGAAATAAGCCACCAATTCCCTGTGGTTGAATCACTATATTTCAATGCACTTTCAGTATTGCCATTTAATTCTGAAAGTCGATAAAATAATTGAAGAGATCCTGTAAATGTGATAGGATTGTTTAAATAATACACCCTCAAGATACTGTTGGTTGGGATTCCCGGTACTGCGACCGGCGTTTCCAGCAAAGCGTTGGAAGCCAATGTAAAATTGCCTGATGGGACAAGCACAAGGCTGTCGGCACTAAATAAAGTTCCATTAGTTATCGTAAGAGTTTGTACGCTCCCCACTGAAAGTACATTATGCTGGGTAAAACCATGGTAAAAGCATAAAAGAAAAGAAAATACAAAAGCGTAGTTTTTTTTCATAAGAAGGATTTTGACTTTGGTACATGCAATGATAGATCTGAAATTAATTTTTTAAATGCTTTATTGTATTACGGTAATATCAAATGCTATTGTTCCCAGCGATAAGGTAACTCCCGATGCATTAATTATTGCCATGGTTACGGTGTTTGCAGCCGACGCATATACATAACCTATACCCAATCCCACCGGAAGAGGGCTTCTGGGAGTTATCATTACGCTGGCATATTGATTGACACCAGTAAGCGTAAATGTCTCGATCCTATTTTGATTGTAGGTAAAAGTGGTATTGTCTGTGATGGATTGATTCGTGAATCTTATGATTGAATTCAGCGCTGTCCCCGCTGTCCCCACTTTTACGGTGCCATTTACGTCTAGCGTGGCTTGGGGATTAGTATTGGCGATACCCACCTTCCCGACAGAATTTATCCGCATCGCTTCATTAGAAGCCGCCGTCCCTCCCGTGAAAAGTATCAAATTCTTCCCCGAAGTTGAGTTGCCAAGTATAAAATCATTGCCTGCGCTGTATAGATATGCATTATTGATCCCTCCGGTAAGAGCAGTCGTGTTGTACGTGCTGGAATTGATGCCCATGTCTATATAATTGGTAGTCTCATTCCCGTTGTCCGCCGTAGCTACCACATCGGAAGACGCATTTGAGCCGGAATTTAGATTTTGAATATTTAATTGTAGATAGTTATTGTTGTTTCCTCGACCGACTATTGCATTGACTGAATTGGAAGTACCTCCATCAACCAATAATTTTTCACGGTTTATATTTGAAAAACTCTCGGTTCCGATCCCTACTGACATTGCCGCGTTGGTTTTATCTCCCAAAATAATTTCATTCGGAAGGGTAGCTCCGGCATTATATCCTATCGCTGTTGAATTCGTGGCTGTACTTGTCGCTGAAGCTCCGGTTCCGAGAGCCATGGCATTTGACACAAAGCCTATTGTTGCACCATTACCAATAGCTGTGCCGTTTGAACCGTTAACCACAGCCGCATTGCCGATAGCCACTGCGGGACTTAAACTAAAAGATACTGTGGCACCATTGCCGATAGCTATTGAACTTGCGCTGTTGGTAACGGCAGTTGTGCCAATCGCAATGGCATTGACGGCATTTGCTATAGTCTTGTTGGCGGCAGTACTATTACTGCCGATAGCAATGGAATTGGATAGGTTTGAAGTAGCATTGTCACCAATTGCGATAGCGTCTGTTATGCTGTAAGCTGTATAAGCATTTTGGCCAAAAGCCAGGGAATTGGTGTTGTTGGCCGATGCATTGTTACCAATAGCAAATGAATTTATGCCGTTGACCACTGCACTGTCGCCTATTGCATAGGCGTAGCTGGTGTTTATGGCTGCACCACTCCCCATAGCATAACCGTTAGTATGATTGAACCCGACATTCGCATTTGTCCCTATGGCATAAGACTGAGTAGAATTATTTATCGTCGAACCGGTCCCTAATGCCAAAGAAGTTTGGTCAAACCGGCCGACTTGTGCGCTGTTTACTTTTAAAATAAATGGCTGCGCGTCTGTTGTTCCTAAGAAATTTGTTGAAGGATTTGTTGATGCATTCCCGATAAGCGCCCACGCATTAGAAGATGAGGTAGTCAAAGCCGATGGGCTCAGTTTCCGCACGACACCGTTTATAATCGTAAGTAGGCTATCGCTGTTCAATCCGGTTTGAACCCCTGCTAAAAATAGCGGGTTAGCGCTTGCATATACATTTAATTTGTATAAGGTATTAGAGGTTCCGATTCCTACGTTTTTTGATCCGTCAATTCGCATAGCTTCATTTGAAGATGCTGAACCGCCAGTAAAGAATATCAAATTTTTCCCAGAAGTGCTGTTGCCAATGACAAAATCGTTAGAGGCACTATACAAATAAGCGTTATTAATACCACCAGTGATCGCGCTTGTATTGTAAGTGCTGGAATTAATCCCAAGATCTACATAATTAGTAGTTTCGCTGCCATTATCAGCAGTTGCAACTACATCAGAACTGGCGTTGGTGCCGCTGTTTAGATTCTGAATATTCAATTGGAGATAATTATTGATGTTTCCTTTTCCTACAATGGCATTCACCGAAGTGGTGGTTCCTGCATTTACAATCAATTTTTCCGGGTACGTTGCGTTGAATGTTGAAGTCCCGATGCCCAGATTTCCTGTAGCGCTTAGTCGCATGCCCTCGATGTTATTGGAAATAAAAGGAAGATCATAATTCGAAGTTGTACCAAAATTTTGCACCGACAGAACATTATTGCCTCCAAGGTTCCATCCGTTTCCCGAATTGGCAGATCCACTCTGCGCTGAAACATTCCAGTTTGTTCCATTGCTCACTAAAATCACACTTTCGTAAGATTGATCGAGCAAATATGAACTAAGCCCATCAATGGATTGGGAAGAAGTCGTATTAATGGTGACAATTGGCGTAGTCCCAGCACTGCTAGCATTTTTTACAAGGTACACTCTGCCCATACAAGCCGTTGCGTCGGGCAAGGTTACTGTAGATGCGGAACCACCCGTAAATATTAAAATATAATCTGTTGAAGTTGCGGAAGTACTCCCTGTAAAAGACCTGATGTTTCCGGAAAAGGATCCTCTTACATCAAGCGTTGAAGCAGGTGATATCGTTCCGATCCCCACCTGTGCATGTGACCTGGACGCAAGAAGAATAAGCAAACAAAGGATATACAGATTTTTCATGATGGGTATGATTTTTCGGATTTAGGCAGGCTTTTATTTTTTTGAATCGCGCTGCGTGGGTCAAAGAAAGAAAATGAAAAATGTCTTTGAAATAGAACATCCTGCTTTAATCCTGTCGTTATAATTACCGAAATGCTGTAAAGGATTATCAGTAATGTCGTAGCAAAACGACTACATCCCAAATTAACTGAAAACAACTTGTTGGACAAACATTGCCTCTCTTTTTGAATTTGTTCAGGAAGCCGAATCCGGAATCAGCCAAAATAAATTTGGTTATGCAGGTGAGGCGTCTACTTAGTATATCATTTTCTAATTGTTTGAAATGATATACCAATTTGTGCCATCTGATTGAATCATCAAACTGGAGTATTGCACGAGAATGGATACGCTTGTACTACCATCAATTGTTTCTGTACCATTGTACCCGGCAATAATCACGCTATTTCCAGGGGCAGAAATTTTCTTTATAGCATAAATCCTTCCCTGGCAGCCTGCGGCTGAGGGTAAACCGATGGTGATAGAACCCGCATTATTGTTACAAAGAATCGTATGATCGCTTACAGAGGCAGTATAGCTTGCCGTTTTTGTGACTATAGCTGCAGAAAATGAACCCCCATCCTGTAAGGTAGAATTGGGTGAGGTTCCTGCCGCGATGCTAAGTCTGTAATTTGTAGCATCAAAATACAAATTATTATTATTCTGACTGACATCTGCAGCTGAACTCATAAAGAGTATAGCGCCTGCAGGAAGTTCTTTGAGTCGCAGTCCGGAAGCACCACCAGTGCCAGAATTGATTTCCAGCTTATTGCCGGGATTGGATGTGCCAATTCCCACATTCCCAGTTGTGCCATCTATACGCATCCGCTCATTGGCCGATTGGATTGTTCCCCCCGACATAAATACTAAAGCTTTTCCAGCTGTTCCCGTACCTATCAGAAAATTATTTCCTGTTGTATAAAGATAAGCATCGTTTGCACCACCCATTACACCACTGCTATTTCCACTACTGTTAATTCCCAGATCTACGTAGTTGACAAGTTCAGTGCCATTATCGGCAGTTGCAACTACATCAGAGGAAGCATTTGTACCATTATTTTGATTTTGAATGTTTAATTGGAGGTAATTATTGAGTGATCCATTGCCAACTATGGCATTCACAGAATTGGTGGTACCAGCAGACACGACCAGCTTTTCAGAATTGTTGGCATTAAAAGTATTTGTGCCGATTGCCGTATTCACTGCGTTAGTACCGCTTCCACCTAAAATAATTGAATTGCTAGTTGCAACTTTAGCATTATATCCAATAGCTGTTGCATTATTCAATCCGGCTGAAGTCGCATCTGCTCCATAGCCTATAAATAAATTATCGGAGCCAGTTACATTAGTGAGACCACTGTTGTTGCCGATTGCCGTAATTCCGCCGCCGATAGTATTATTCCTTAAAGAAGCGTATCCTACGGCCGAATTTCCAGAACCTGAAGTAAGAGATACCAAGGTAATGCTGCCGAGTCCTGCATTGGATGCTCCGTTAGTTACCGAGTACCCTGATTGGTAGCCGATAAAGGCGTTGTTCAGACCCGATGGATTTTGCGCTGCCTGGTATCCGAAAATGGTATTATTCAAGGCTAAATCTATTTTCCCGGATACGATGTTGTTTGCTTTGAAAATCAGTGACTGGTTATCAGTGGTTCCTATAAAATTAGTTCCCGTTGATGTCCCTGCATTACCCGTTAATGACCAGCTATTTCCGCTGGTTACTGATGGGAATGAAAGTTTTCTCACAATCCCAGAATTGATTGTAAGTATACTGTCTGTTACTGATCCGCTTTGGACTCCAACTAATGTCAAAGGATTAATGCCAACGACATGTAATGGTGAAGATGGTGTCGTCGTCCCTATTCCAACATATCCGGTAGTCCCATCAATCCTCATTCTTTCATTGTTTGACTGGATTGTGCCCCCGGACAAAAAAACAAGTGCTTTGCCAGGGTTCGCTGTGCCAATCAGGAAATTGTTACCTGTCGTATAAAGATATGCATCATTGGCATTGCCCATGACGCCTGAACTATTGCCGCTGCTATTGACACCGAGATCGACATAATTTGTAGTCTCATTTCCATTATCTGCTGTGGCAACAACGTCGGAAGATGCATTTGATCCGCTTGAGTAGTTTTGAATATTTAATTGTAAATAATTATTAATACTTCCCTTACCTACAATGGCGTTGACAGAATTGGTAATGCCTGCATTAACCACCAGTTTTTCCGGATTAATCGTATTGAAGACGGAAGTTCCTACGGCCAGATTACCTACGGCGCTCAACCGCATATTTTCAATGTTGTTGGTAATAAAAGGCAGGTCATTGTTGCTGGTTGTTCCGAGATTTTGCAATGTTGCAATGTTATTTCCGCCAAGCATCCAGCCAGAAACAGTTCCTCCTGCTTGTGCTGAAATCTGCCAATTTGCACCGTCACTTATCAATACTAGCGATTGGTTTGCCTGCATCATTAAATAAAAGCTAAAGCCTTCTATTGTTTGACATAACGTAGTGTTGATAGTTAACGCGGGAATTGGCAAAGTGGGGCTTATGTTTTTGATGAGATAAACTCTTCCCGCACACTTGGTAGCATCAGGCAAAGTTAGGATTGAACTTGTCGCACCTGTGAAGGCCATGGCAAAATCTGATGGACCGGCAATTGTGTTTACACTAAAAGAACGAAATCCCGCAGCAAAGGAGCCACTCACCTGTAAGGTTGAGTTGGGAGAAACGGTACCGATTCCAACTTGTGCACTGGCCTTAACAAAGAATGAAAGCAAAGTAATGCACATTAAAAGATTTTTCATAAGGGAGTATAGGTTAAAAAAATGATCTTGTTGGAACAGCATTTCCAGGCATTTAAGCAGCCCGTAATCCACTGCGAAAAGTAAAAGTCAGAGACCTCGTATGGGAATGGAATTCGTTGAGAGAAATACAACCACCAAGAGTCTTACAAAGAGCATTGGCATCTTCTGTGTAAAATTTATTCTGAAATTCTGTTCGTGCACCCATATCCTTTACGTGCAGTAAAACAATATTGGTGTATTGGCGGGCGCTTAAGCGGTAACAGCAATCTCTTCCCTGCATAATAATGTTGCGGAGTACGATATTCAATAAAGAACTAAGTATGTTTTTGTCAGTTTCTACCATGAATGTGAAAGGGATATCATTAATAAGTGTAGAAGATCTTTCTACAGCTGTTGCCTTTAAGTTTTCCAAAATTCTTTTTACGATAGCATGAAGAGAATTTTTTTCATTTGTGGGTTCTTGTTCTGGCAATTGATTGTCGATTTGCATAAGAAAAGTTTGAAACGGTTTGGATTGCATATTTTGTTCTGCTGTACTATAAGTGAATAAACAGGTAAAATAAATTCACTTGGAGGAGAAAAAAAATAGCTTAAAATACAAAATGGCAGTAGAAGATTCATTTTTATTTTTGTAGTCAGGCAACTACATATCCGAAGGTATTTTTATTTCCATTATGCATCCTTTTCCAGGGGCTGTAATTACTTGCACATCGCCGTTATATAGTTTGGCGCGTTCGTAAATATTGGAAAGCCCGATACCCCTCCTCGTAATAATGGGATCGAATCCAATCCCATCATCTGCGATAGATAAGCGAAAATACTTTTCAGTACAATCAAGTGCGAAATGCACGTTTTTCGCGCCGCTGTATTTGATTATGTTTTTTGTTTGTTCCTGCACAATCCTGAAAAGGGTGATTTTTTTATGGAGACTCAATGATTCAACATCGCAGTCTTCAGGATGACTAAAACTAATAGTAAACAAACCTGCATAGTTCAGGTCGTTAATGAGGGTATTGATGGCAGCGATCAATCCTTGCTGGTGAAGGTTGGGCATTACCAGTTCTTTTGAAAGTTTTCTGATTTCTTCAATAGCGAGAATGATGGCTTCTGAAGTTTTGGTTCTGATGGTTAATAAATCTTTGTTTTCGGTTTTCAGCATGCTAAGATATAGTTGCGCGCTCGCCAGTATTTGGTTTATGTTGTCATGAAGTTCATGACCAATGCGCGTTCTTTCATCCTGCTGCGCTACAATGATTGTCTCTGCTATTTGTTTTTGCTGTTTTAATTTTTCTTGGAATAATTGTGTTTCAAGATATTTTGTTTCGGATACATCGAGCGAAGAACCAATCATTCTTACCGGTTGATCTTTTTCATAAATAATAAACCCGCGACTATGGAAAGTTTTGAAGTTGCCGTTCGCACATTGGAAGCGAAATTCGTCTTCCCAGGATTGTTGTTTTTTTTCGAGCAATTCCGAAATTCTTATTTTCATCTTGGCGCGATCATCCTGGTGAATTCTCTCGAACCACCATTCGAGGTCCTGGGATTTGTTGATTCTGAATCCGACTAATTTACGAAGTGCTTCATTCGTAAAAACTTTCCCGGTTTGCAAATTCCAGTCCCATATAGCCTCAGAAGCTGCTCTGCTCAAGAAAAGTAGCCGTTCGTTAGCTCTTTTTATTTTTTCTCTCGAACGATAAGAATCGGTAATATCAAGTGCCTTGCCACCGACCAGCATTTTTCCTACGCCATCGCTAACAGGAAAAATGCTGATTTGAAAAACTCTTTCTTTTCCATCAGCCATTAAAGATTTGATCACGCTATGCTCCGGGATCTGTTTTCTGAACACCGATGCATGTTTGTGATGAAAAATGGTTGCTATCTGATGAGGAATAAGCTGAAACATTTTTTTTCCGAATGCAGATTCGTCACCATGAAAATATTTCAGCAGCGCTGAATTGGCGAACACAAGATTTTCTTTATCATCTAAAATCCATGTAAAATAAGGGCTGTTGTTCATGAAAGCACTAAAAAGAAATTCTCTTTCTTTTACTTTTAATTCAAGATTTTTTTCATTAGTAATGTCCAATATGGAAGTCACTACGGAAAAAGGTTTTGATTGATTATTTTCAAATAGTGGTTGGACATTACACAACAACCATTTTATATCTTTTTGCTTTTGAAATTTGATAATGATATTATTTTGTATTTCGCCTGTCTGTAATGCACGCATAAACGGTGCATCGGAATGCGGCAATTTGTTACCATTTTCATCTTGAATTTCCAATTGAGAATAGAGATTTTTCTGCGTGTAGAGGTTTTCAATTGTGGTTTCAAAAATAGCGGCTGCCCTGGGGTTAGCAGCAATGACCACACCTTCACAATCGCGAAAAATAATTCCTGTATTTAGCCCATCAACAATCGACTGGTAATTATGATCGGCAATTTGCGAATATTTTTTCAGTTGTTCTTCACCTGCAATATCATAGCCCAGGCAGAGAAATTTGTTTTTGCTTTTTCCGTTTTCGTTGAGACTTTTTATTTCCCATTTTGTCCAGTGTGTCTTACCATTCATAATGCGTATTTCAGCAGTGAACGCAGGGTTTGTTTTATTGCAGCAATTCAAGCGAGTTTGCAACGCTTCACGATCATCGGTGTGAACAAATTCCAAAAAATTTTGATAGCGCATCGCTGCTGAATGCTGATTGACTTTACGCAAAAAGCTGGTATTTACAAAACTTAGATTTCCTGCACCGTCAATAATTGATAAATAAAAAAGCTTCTGGTTATTTAGTGTGTTTACCCAACTGCTTACCGGAACATATGAAGTTTTCAAGGGATAAAGGATTAAAAGATTGACTGGTGACGATTATTTAATAAACTTCTTCAATTACATTTGAGATCAATTCAAAATCTTTGGATTTATCAAAAAAATGCTGGGCTCCCAGACTTTTGCACACCTTCCCATATTCTGGCGTAGCGTGATTAGAAATCATAATCACGACTATTTCCTGATCTTTTTCCCGGATTTCTCTGAGTAATTCTATGCCGCTCTTGTCAGGCAATTGGATATCCAATAGAATGAAATCAGGGGTTATTGCAGCAAGCATCTCAATAGCTTCTTCATAGGAACCTGCATGAATTACCAGCGCAATATTCTCAAGGTTTTCCAACATTGGTATTAACCGGTCAACCACAACGATTGAATCATCTACTATCAGGAGTGTTTTTTTTCTTATCATGGTGTTGATCAATTTTTCACAAAGAAAAAGCATTGTTCCTGTTCGAAATATAGAGCATGATACCTGTTTATTGTAAGTAGTTTTACGAAACCAGTGTAGCTTTTTTACTACTTTATTGCAAAAAGGAAGCGATAATATCTGATAGAGAGTCGAAACCGGAAGATTTATCAATGAAAAAAGCTGCTCCTTCCCGCAAGCACAATTGGCGATAAAAATCGGTTGACTGGTTTGTAAACATGATCACAGGGACTGTGGGTTTATATTTTTTTATAAACCGGAGAAGCCCAATCCCGTTGCCATCCGGCAAATTGATGTCTAAAACGGCAACATCTGGATCTTTTTCATTTATTGCTTTTATTGCTTCCTGATAACTATTACAAGTTAGGACCAGATGTCTAGATACTATTTCTTGAAGCATAGCGATCAGTCGGTCAATAATAATAGCAGAATCATCTACAATCAGTATTACTTTTTTAACTTTTTCCATCCTGATTGGTTTTGCCCAAAATTAATTACCAAGCAAATATTTATTTATAGTGGAATCTGTAACTTTTTTGTAGTCCAATTGCTACAAAGGATATAAAGGTTAACACTTATTGGATAAGCTTGAACTCTATGGCATAAAGCGTCAGATCGGCGTTGGTCTTTAAATTCATTTTTTCCATTATCCGGGCACGGTAGGTACTGATGGTGCTTACATTAAGTGCGAATTGTTCCGCAATTTCGGAAACGGATTTTCCGGTAGCAAGAAGTTTAAACACTTCGAACTCCCTATCTGAAAGTAATTCGTGTAAAGGTTTATTAGCATCGTGGTCAAGGCTGGAAGCGAGTTTTTCAGCAACAGATGCACTAATATATTTTTTCCCAAGCATAAGCAGGTTTACTGCTTTGACCAATTCTTCAGGAGCCGAATCCTTGTTGAGGTATCCCGAAGCTCCTGCTTTTAATACCCTTAGCGCGTATTGCTCTTCCGAATGTACGCTTAGAATGAGCACTGGAAGTTTTGGTTGATCCTGTTTAATTTGTTGAAGTACTTCCAGACCGCTTCTACCGGGCATCGAAATATCGGAGATTACAACATCCCATTTGTGTTTTAATATTTTTTTAAACAGTTCTTCGGCATCAGCAACCTCCACGATTTCTGCAAAAGGAAATGCTTCCAGCAAAATCTGTTTTAGTCCTTTGCGAACTACAGAATGGTCGTCAGCAATTAAAATGTGTTTCATCGTAACATTTGTTTATGTGTTAGAAGAAAGAGGGATGATAACTTCAACGGTTGTTCCTTTTTGCAATTTACTCTCAATGGAAAGGCTGCCTCCCACCATTGCTGCACGCTCCTTCATTCCCACTAAGCCCCATGTCTTTTTATTGCCTTTGGTCGTGGTATCAAAACCGATCCCGTCATCGCTTAATTTTAATACTATATTTTCGTCAATTCGTTGCAGTGATATTTGTACTGTCGTTGCTGATGCATAACGCGCGATATTGGTAAGCGATTCCTGGCAGATACGAAAAAGACAAATGGAAATACCGGCATTGAAAATCATTTTCTCCAGATCACTAAAAAAAAGCGTCTTGATTTTCGTTCTCTTTCCCAATTCCTCACACTGCCATTCAATCGCAGCAAGAAGCCCCAGGTCATCCAGAATGCTGGGACGTAGTTCAGTCGCAATCCTTCTAACTGTTTTGATAGAGGTGTTGAGGAGCTGCTGGATACTTTGAATTTTTTCAAGGACAATATTGTCGCTTGAAGAAAGTCTGTTTGTGAGTGAGGACATATCCATTTTCAATCCGGTTAACTGTTGTCCGAGTTCATCGTGAATTTCCCTGGCAACATTGGCGCGCTCTTCTTCCCGTACCGATTGCAAGTGAGCCGAGAGCTCTCGTAGCTGTTGGGTGGTCTGCAGCACCTCTTCCGTGGCTTTTATCCTTTCCGTTACATCTCGGTAGTTTGCGACTACGGCTTGCACACCTGTTACGCTTAACAAATTTGTGAAGGTGCCTTCTGCCCAAAAGTGATCACCCGAAGACTTTAAATACCTGACTTTATATGGAACCGGAACTCCCGGTTTTTTTATCGCCTCAGCAAATTTATTTCTAAAACTTTGCAGGTCATCCGGATGAGCGAAACTGAGGGAATCTTTTAATGGATTGTTACCAACCATTTTAAGGCCGGATGGACTTCTGTACATTACATTAGAGTATTCATCTAACAATGAAATGCCCTCTACGCTGTTTTCGATAAGTGATCTAAAATGCAATTCCTTTAATACAAGTTCTTCTTCCACTTGCTTTCGCTCGGTAATATCTGAGCGAATCGCTACATATTGATACGGCTTGTTTTGTTCATCCAGGAAGGGAACAATGGTCGTATCAACCCAATAAATAGTTCCATCTTTTGCTTTATTTTTTAATTCCCCTCTCCATATTTTCCCGCTGGCGATGGTTACCCACAAATTGCGGATGAATTCCTTGCTGTGATGGCCGGAATTAATTATGCGGTGATCCTGTCCGATCAAATCTGCACGGGAATATTTAGATATTTTACAAAAATTATCATTCACATAATTGATAACTCCTTTCTGATCGGTGATTGCAACTATGCTTGATTCATCAAGAGCGAATTTGTAATCTGATAATTCCTTAAGTGTTTGTTTCATTTTTTCTTCTGCAATGACCCGGGCCGTTATATCGCGCGTGTTAAAAACGATGGATTTGATATTTTCATCATGAAGCATATTGATGACTAACCCTTCTATCCATAGGTAACGGCCATCCTTATGTAAACTCCGGAACAATACATTTACGTGTTTACCCGGATTTGTCAAGGTTTCTACAAAGGCATTCGACATCTTCTCTGCATCGTCAGGGTGGATCATTTTCATGACAAATTCTTGCCCTTTTATTTCCTCATTGGTCCATCCTGTAATTCGAGTCGCAGAAGGACTGCGATAAAAGACGCTGAAAGTTTCATCCATTAATGAAATGATGTCATTGTTGTTTTCTATCAGAGTACGGAAGCGCTTTTCATTTTTGGTTATTTTTGCAGTTCTTTCCTTAACTTTTTCTTCCAGATCTTCATTTAATTTTTTCATCGCATCTTCCAGCTCTTTACGCTTGCTGATATCTCTTATAATAAAAATGATAGCAGTAGGTTCTCCCTTCTGATTTTTTATTGCATTTCCTGTTACCGATCCAAAAAAAGATGAACCGTTCTTATGAAAATAATTCATCTCCGCTTTCCACACACCGGTTTCCAGAACCTGCCGTTCTATTTCTAAAACTTCTGTTCCGGTAAGTTTTACATATCCAAGTTCCGTAAATGTTTTTCCTATTGCTTCTTCTTTGTTATAACCAAATAGTTTTTCTGCACCGCTGTTCCAACTTATAATGCGTTTGTCCATTGATCTTGAAAGAATTGCTTCAGTGGAATATTCTATTATGGTCGCAAGGTGGTTTACCTCTTCTTGAAGTTTTTTTTGTTCTGTAATATCAAAACTAATTGCTGCATAGCCAGTGATTACATTATTATTATCCCTGATTGTAGTGGTAGAAGCTCGCACATAAATTTCTTTACCGTATTTTGTTTTTCTGTGTAGTTCTCCGGCCCAATATTCTTCTTGTGTGACTACTTTTAAAGCAGTGCCTAATTCTTCTTCTGAGATTATCGTTTTTAATAACTCATTTGGCTCTTTTCCCAATGCTTCCTGTTTCGAAAACCCATAAAGATTCTGGGCGCCGACATTCCAGCTTTTTATCTTTAGGTTATTGTCGACTGTATAGATGGCATCATTGGATAAGTCAATCTGCCGGTTGAGGAATTCACGTTCATCACGAGCATTTTTTATTTCGGTCATTTCCTTTGTCACTTTTGCGAAACCACGCAGCACTCCATGCTCATCGTATAAAGGCGTGAAGATGATATTAGCCCAGAATTTTGAACCATCTTTACGAACACGCCATCCTTCTTTCTCATAATGGCCATGAATAGTAGCAAAATTGAGATTTTGTACGGGCTCTCCTTTTTTAATGTCATCCGCAGTATAAAAAATAGAAATGTGTTTCCCGATTGCTTCGAAACTGTTGTAACCCTTGATCTTTTCAGCTCCTTTGTTCCAGGTCATTATGTAACCATTCACGTCAATTACGAAAATGGCATAATCTACCACGCTGTTGATCAGATGTTTGAAAATTTCCTCACTGGCAAAAAAACCGCCCGGTGCGTTTGACTGCACCATAGTTTTATTTTTTAATGACGCGCTAAGAAGTGTATAAGATAGCTAGTTAGCGTTGGTGTTGATAGAATTTCATTGATCAGTTGCGCGTATGATTCAAGGTAGTTAGATTTTTTATTCATTTCTTTGAATCCAACAAATGATTATTCACAAAAGAAGATTATTTTGACTTTATAAGTAGTAACACTTATAAAGCATTAGCTTCGAAGTTCATTGGAAAAAATTTATTCACTATCCAGTCATGCGGTACGTCGCCCATTTTTCCAGCTTGCTTATCAATTCTTCGATTTTGACCGGTTTGCTGATATAATCATTCATACCGGCTTCGAGACAAGCTTCTTCGTCTCCTTTCATGGCATTGGCGGTCAAGGCAATAATGACAGGCTGCGAGCCTGGTTTTTTTCTGATCGTACGTGTTGCTTCCAAACCATCCATTTCAGGCATTTGCATGTCCATCAAAATGATATCAAAATCCTTTTCCCGCGTTGCGTCAACGGCTTCAACTCCAGTTTCCACAAAATCTGGCTTAAATCCCATTCTGTCCAGAATGTACATAATTACTTGTTGATTAAAGAGATTATCCTCTGCCACCAAGATTTTTACTGGAAATTGTTGCGCAAATTCAGCCGACATTTTCTCCTGAGGTTCTTTCTGCTCTTCAACTGATTTGCTGTGTTGCAATGCCGATAGTAAATGCTTGGCCAGTACATGTTGCTTGATGGGTTTATTCAGCGCTGAGTGGAAGAGACCAGGGTTGCTTTTATGATAATCCTCACCCAACGAACTTAAGAGTATGAGCGGAATCTCGGGGTATTTTAGCCTTGCATTTTCTGCGAATTTTAGACCATCCATATAGGGCATCTGCATATCGGTAAGGATCAGACTGCACTCGAGATTTCCATGTAGCATCTCCAATGCCTGCCTTCCTGAAGAGGCAAGGACCGGTTCCAGTTTCCATTGTTCCAGTTGACTTTTTAGGATGGCAAGGTTTGTCAAGTTATCATCTACAACCAAAATCTTCTTCCCAGCTTGGTCGCTCATTTGGTACTGACTTATTTTATTCTCTTCTTTGCCTGGGTTTGTTAATAGAGAAAAGTAAAATTCAGAACCAACATCTGACTGGCTTTTTACGGTGATCTTACTACCCATTTTTGCGACTAACTTTTCGCAGATAATCAGCCCGAGACCCGTCCCGCCGTATTTTCGCGTAGTGGAGGAATCTACTTGAGAAAAGGCTTTAAACAAATACCGGATTTTTTCATGGGGGATACCAATAGCGGTATCTTTGACGGAAAATCCAATTTCCATTTGATCGCTTTCTTTGGATAATATTCGGTAAATATGGACGAATACTTCCCCTTTCTTAGTGAATTTCACTGCATTCCCGACGAGGTTTGTCAATACTTGCCGGAGTCGAATGCTGTCGCCTTCTATATATAATGGTACATCTGAGTCAATCTGATACAAAAGGTCGATACCCGATTGCGCGGCTTTTGCTCCGAATATATCGAGAACGTCTTCTATGCAATTGCGGAGATCCACGTTTCCTTTTTCCAGCTCGAGATTTCCGGATTCGATTTTTGAGAAATCCAGAATATCATTAATGACATTCAGAAGACCTTCGCCACACGTAATAATAGTTTTAGCAAACATACGTTGCTCGTCAGTGAGCATTGTTCCTGATAAAAGGGAAGACATACCAATTACACCGTTTAATGGAGTACGAATCTCATGGCTCATCGTTGCCAGGAATATACTTTTGGCCTGGTTTGCCTGCTCCGCCTCAAGTCGTGCCTTTTGAGCCTCTTTATGAGCC
>Ga0206902_10079_pt1 | contig 27546 bp, 20 predicted proteins | sample Alteio_BWOrgHeat_44_FD_153242 | JGI IMG/M metagenome (GOLD analysis project Ga0206902, IMG submission 153242) | Enriched cells from forest soil in Barre Woods Harvard Forest LTER site, Petersham, Massachusetts, United States -... | ecosystem: Environmental > Terrestrial > Soil > Temperate forest >... | reverse complement strand
CGGTGGCGAGGGATTATGGATGCTACCGCTCAAACAATACCAGAACATAGACAAAGTTCGAAGCTGTCCAAGGACTACAGATTATGACCCCAACATATTTAACAACATGGGGCATAATACCAACGGGACTGTGGATACGCCTTTTGTCTACTGGGGTTCACAATTCACAGGGAATATTGCCAATAATTTTCAAGGTGGCTATGGGCTCAATAGTTATTTTTATAGCGATACAAAAGGTATCGGCCAGCCTGATCCTGAGGCTTATGCGACAGAAGCCAGCGTTTTGCATCCAACACAAACGCCTGTTTTTGCTGATTGTGTATGGAATGATGGGGGAGATAGCCTGACCCCTAACGATTCGGGGCCGTACAATACCAGTCCGGGCAGCCCCGACTACTATCAGCAGAGTTCGAAACAAACTGGTCTCGCACGGTTCTGTGTTGCGCGTCATGGCAGTGCACCTGGTAATGTGAAATCCTGGTCGCCTGGTGGCACACCACCCGGTTCCATCAATGTGGCATTTTATGACACCCATATTGAAACTGTTAAGATAGCAAATCTTTGGAATCTCCCGTGGAATAGAGATTGGAAGGCTCCCAGCAGAGCCCAATTGATACTAAATTGGCAAAGTCCTGGACCCTAAATCGGTAATTTTTAAAGTGGCAGGTTTATTGACGACTTGAATGACGGTGATGAGTTCATTGCAGGCAAAAGCAACATAGCTAATCATATGAGCAAGGTGAATCGGGTGTTCAGCATTCTTTGGTTTGCAGTTGCTCTCAATTATTCGATTACAACCCGGGCTTCGAACACCGACTGGCTGATTAATCCGGCACCCTTCAAGGCCAGAATTGTCCAAGATGGTGTTGCCAATGAATTGGTGCTGGAGAACGGCCTGGCGCGTCGCGTGATCCGGCTGAGTCCGAATGCTGCAACGGTTGATCTGGAAAATTTAACCAGTGGTGAACATCTATTGCGCGCGGTAGGACCCGAGGCCAGAGTGACAATAGATGGTGTTCCATTTGCCATTGGCGGGTTGGAAGGCCAGCCGGTCCAAAATTTTATCAAATCAAAATGGCTCGATGATCTGACTACGAATCCAAATGCCTATCACTTTGCGGGTTGGAAGGAAGGCCCAATCGAAGCGCGCATGGCCTGGCAGAAGCATCCGGAATGGCTGTCGCGAGATTTACCCTGGCCACCATCTGGCCGACACGTGGTGCTGCGTTTTATGCCGCCGCTGGCCGGACCCGCGACGCCGTCAGGGCCGGTAATCCTGGATGAAAACTTTGACTGTCCGTTGAAACCAGAGTGGAGGGTCTTGGCCAACGCCGGCATGGAGCGGGCATCATTCCGAAACGAAGGAAAGACGGGGGAGATCATGGCTTGGTCAGCGATGGCGGTCTGCGCGGAACATCCCTGGCCCGCCAACGCAGTCAGAGTTGAAGTATTCATGGACAGTGGCGACGATTATTCGGATGCATGGGGTCCCGGGCTGGCTTTGATGATTGGTGGTCGCGCTGTGCCGTTTATCACCAATCCCGGGTCGGAGATCTTTTCTGTGAATGGCCAGACGGCGGGAACATTTGACCGTGCCAAGCCTTGTGTGTTGCGTGTCCGCATCGTCGGTGGAAACGCCGTGTGTGAGGCGGCACAGGACGGAAAATCGTGGCAATTGATCGGCACCGTACCGTGCCCTACGGTGCCAACAGCGTTGCGCGTAGGCAAAGTCGGCCTGGATGGCAGCGGGGAAGATGCCGGTGGTGATAAGAGGGTGGTGCGCTGTCATATTTCACGGGTAATCTGGCGCGGGGCGATTCGGGCAGAGACGGATTCAACCCGGACGAAGTTGTCAGCCCGAGATGATTTGCCGGAGATTGAAGTTCACTATGAGATTTATGATGGGTTGCCGCTGCTTTCCAAATGGCTCGTGGTCAGAAATACGACGTCCAAAACAGTACGGGTGAACCGGTTTGTTTCCGAGGAATTGCATTTTGCTGAACCAGAAACAAGCACTGGTGCTGCGCCAGTCCATGAATATCCTAATCTTTGGGTGGAGACGGATTATGCCTTTGGTGGCAATGAGAGCCCGTACTACGATAATCCGGCAGTCAAAGTGACCGCCGATCCGGACTATCTCACGCAGGTGAATTATGCGCGCCGGACGCCTTGTTTACTTCGTTGTGAACCTCCACAAATGGGGCCGGATGCTGATGTGGCGCCGGCTGGCACCTTTGAGTCTTTCCGCGCCTTCGACCTGCTTTTAGATTCAACCGAGCGGGAGCGGCGGACGCTGGCCCAGCGCCGGATGTATCGCACGATTGCGCCGTGGACGGCGGAAAACCCGCTGATGTTCCACAAGGTAAACTCCGATCCCAAGTCCATTCGTGACGCCATCGAACAAGCGCACGAAGTCGGTTTTGAAATGATCATCATATCCTTTGGATCGGGCTTGGATTTGGAAAATACCGATTCGAAGTATCTGGAAACCTACAAAGAACTGGCGGCCGAAGCCAGGTCCCAGGGCGTTGCACTGGGCGGCTATTCGCTCCTGGCTTCACGTGGGGCTGCCGACCCAAAGGACAACACCCAGAGTCAACCGACTACTTTTGGAAAAATGCCTTGTTTAGGCTCCGAGTGGGGGCAGTGGTATTTGGGTCAACTGCGCCATTTTTTGGGCGACGCCGGATTTGGCGTACTGGAACATGATGGCTCCTATCCCGGCGATCGATGCGCTGCCACGAATCATCCCGGCCACCACGGACTGGAAGACTCCCAGTGGGTGCAATGGCGTGCCATCACCGATTTTTATAAGTGGTGCCGGTCCACCGGCATTTTTCTCAATATCCCTGACTGGTATTGCTTGAGCGGCGGCAACAAATGCACCTTGGGTTACCGGGAAACGGACTGGTCGTTGCCCCGGGCGGAGCAAGAAATAATCGAGCGACAGAACATTTTTGACGGGACTTGGAACAAGACTGCTTCCATGGGGTGGATGTTTGTGCCTCTCAGCCAGTATCATGGTGGCGGAGCGGCGGCAACGATCGAGCCATTGAAGGATCATCTGCCACACTATGAACGGCGGTTAGCGAACCTTTTAGGTGCCGGTGTGCAGGCCTGTTGGCGGGGACCTCGATTATATGATTCGGAAGAAACCAAGGGTTTAGTCAGGAAATGGGTGGCGTTCTATAAACTTCATCGCGAGGTGCTTGACGGTGACATCATCCATTTACGCCGCGCAAATGGCCTTGGGTGGGATGGATGGTTGCACGTCAACCCACAGGGGAAGGAGAAGGGGTTATTGATGGTTTATAATCCGCTCGATACTACGATTCACGAATCATTGAGTATTCCGCTGTATTATTCCGGACTGACGAAAATCACGGCAGTGCGTGAGCAGGATGGCCAACCGGTCTCGTATAAGATTCAGCGCGATTACAGCATAGACCTGCCGGTGACAATCCCGGCCTTTGGCTTTAACTGGTATGTGCTCGAGGAAAAACCAGGAGCTTAAGATGAAGTATTGGATAATTATTCTGATACTTATGGGCTGTGTTTCGATCGACTCGAAAGCGGTGGTATATAATATAAAAAACGAAAAACTCTTTGTTGGTTATGATGATACATCCCAGACATTTTTTGCGGCTGAAGCGGCGACTGGCACGCGTTTTCTTGTCAATGGCAAGTTGGAGGGCATGACAAAGGGGGCGAAAGTCGATACTTTGAGAGACCCGGTATTTGGTGAGGGGACTGAAATTGTGCTGACACAGGCCGATGGTAGCACCGTCTCGCTGGAACTTTATCAAGAACTTCCATTTCTGCTCATTACCAAGGAACTACACAATAGCGCCGGAGTGATGGTTGATTTTCAGAAATATGTTCCAGTTACATTCGGACTTGATTTGGGCAAGTCTCCCGATGAACTCCGCACGATGGGTACGGCGGGATTGACGCTTCCAGACAAGCATCCGGGCAGCTACCTGTTTTTGACGCTGGCAGATCCGGCAACCCGCCATGGGGTAGTCGCTGGCTGGCTTACCGAGGATCGCGGTAGCGGAGTGCTGTTTTCAAGCGTGAAAGATGGGCAGGTTGAATTCAAGGCTCAGATAGACTACGGGCATCTCCACATCCCCGCCGGCAAGTCGGAAAAATTGGAGACGCTAGCAGTCGGTGTCTTTGATGACGCCCGACTTGGAGAAGAATCATACGCTGATGCGATAAAAGAACAGTATCATATCAAGCTGCATCCCCAAGTTGCCGGTTACTGCACCTGGTATTCTGAAGTTGGCGGATTGACGGACAAAGCGGGTGGTGCCGGCTGCAGCAACGAAAAGGACATTACGACACTGGCAGAATTTGCGGCCAAAGAACTCATGCCTTATGGATTTTCCTTCGTGCAGATTGATGACGGCTGGCAGGATGGTGGTAATTTCAACGGCCCGAAGCGGGGTTTTTCGAAAGCGGCACCGAAGGGTGCCTACCCGCATGGCATGAAACCGGTGGCCGAAAATATCAAGAGCAACGGATTGACGGCAGGGATCTGGTTCCTGCCTTTTGCACGCAATCATCAAGATCCGGAATATAAGGACCGCCAGGATTGGTTCATGAAGCGCCTTGACGGAAAACCCTATGAAACGGTTTGGGGTGGAACTTCGCTTGACTTAACGCGTCCACAGGTAAGAGCGTATTTAGCCGATCTGGCCAAGACCATCCATGATTGGGGTTATGATTACTTCAAGATGGATGGGCTTTGGACTGGATCGGTCACAGAACAGATTTATGTAAACGACGGTTACAAAGATGATGACATCGGAAATTACAGGCCGTTTTATGACCCAATGAAGACCAGCATCGAAGTGTTGCGCGACGGGCTTAAAATCTTGCGCCAAGGTGCGGGGCCAGATGTCTTTTTTTCAGGCTGTTGCGCGAGTCAGAATATGCGCTCATTGGGTGCATCCATCGGTTTGGTGGATTCCATGCGTATCGGGCCGGATAATGGATTCGGCTGGCAGGATTATCGTAATGAGGTCATGCATTTTGAAGGCGGAGGCATCATCACTGGGCCGATTCGCGGCAACCGGTTATATTTCTTGAACGGTCGGGTCTGGTGGAACGATCCCGATCCTTCTTATGTGCGTCCAGCGGTCAAGCTGAACCACGCTCAATTGCTCGCCTCATGGGTAGCGGTGAGCGGCATGTTTAATCTTAACAGTGACTGGCTTCCGGGACTGCCTCCCGAACGGTTGGACATCTTGAGACGTTGTATGCCGTCGCATCGCGTCACGGCCCGCCCGGTGGACTACTTTGATTCGGTGATGCCAGGGATCTGGCTGGTCACCGACACCAACCAACCGGTTCGCCGCGATGTGCTCGGCTTGTATAACTGGGACAGCAAATCGAAATTGATCGGTTATGATGCGGCCAAGGCCGGACTGGATGGCGGCAAAAGCTATTACTCATTTGATTTTTGGAGCAAATCGCCACTACCAAGCTTTAAAGGCAGTTTCCAGTTTGAGGTCCCCGCTGAATCATGCCGTGTCGTCGCCGTGCGCGCAGCGGAAGGGCATCCGGTGCTGGTTAGTACCTCCCGCCATGTCACCCAAGGGATGGTGGATGTTTTGGGCGAAAACTGGAATCCCGCTTCCGGCACGCTGAGCGGCATCAGCGAGGTTGTCGGCAACGATCCATATGAACTCCGCATTACGGGTCTCATTGAGGGTGTAAATAGGTGGAAACTGATATCAGTCTCCGTCTCGCCTGAGATGGCCGCCAAAGGGATTTTCATCGAGCCTTTGACTTCCTCGCCCGGGGAAGAAGGGTGGCTGCGGATGAGAATCAATTCAAAGGAAAGCGGGCTGGTTGCATGGACGTTAAAGTTTGAAAACAGCCCGTCAGCGCAAGCGCGATTTTGATCCTGACCCTTTGAAACACCGGCATATCCGGCTGGTCGCCTGCGAGTTTAAGAACAAACGCCTGATTGAACAGGCAAGCGTCAAAGCCTTAACACCAGGGGCGCGTGCATAATTTTCGTGAAAAGACCGCAAACCTGGGGTGAATCGAGCCAGGAAATTCCTGGGATGTTTTGCCCTGACTGATCGGAATCATTTAAGGCGCCAGGCCCGGACATACTCAATGCTAAAAGTTGAAGGCAGGTCCCCATCCTCGGGTAACCCAAACCAAGTAGGCATTGTTTCGCTGTCAAAATTCATATGCAAAGGCACGTGCCAATTTGTATTTTTGACCCGGCGTACGATCATGCCATCAACATAATATTTGATCTCGTTTTCATTCCACTCTAACCCGAATACATGAAAAGCATCCGCAAAGCGCCAGGGCCCGATCCAACTGCCGCCTATATTCCAATGTCGCTTTTCTGTGGGAGTCTCCCAAACGTGCAAATTCATGTTCAATTTACGATCAAAACCGGGTGACTTGCCTCCAATCTCGAAAACATCGATTTCATTTTTTTCATGAGGCGTTTCTGAACGATGAAACCAGAATGAACTCGACCCGGCCGAGTTCATCGCGCGGGCCATGACTTCATAATAACCGTAGAAGGCAAGATGCGTGCTGCTCACCACTGCCGACGTGTATTGTATGGCGTTGGTTTTCTCCGTTGCATTGGTGGAAGAATTCCTGCGCATAACCAAATTAAGCTGACCATCGCTTATAGTTATGTTCCCGGCGCTGTATTTAGAGGGAAAGCGGCCTTTAAACCCCGGATAATCCGGCCGCCACTTGGACGCATCCAGAGAATTTTCATCAAATTCATCGCTCAAGTCTTCAATTTTTGTCCAACCGGTTTTGTTGGCTTGGTCAGAAAGCGGCCATGCATCGTTTTCTCGTGCCGGAGGACTAGGCAGCAGCCCGACCCGCGTCCAGTTATCATCTTCGTTTGCGATGTGAGCGTTCCATTTATCACGCAGATATTCCAAGATGGCCCGACTTTCGTCCTCGGAAACAAAGCCGCGATCATAGATCAGAAGTTCGGCGATATCGCCATAAAAAAAATTAACCGGCCCTTGTGCCGATCGGCCTATGGTCATAATTGCGGGCGACGCATCGGAGAACTCCTGTTCTTCGATGCGCGGGAGATACGGCTGGGGATTTCCATCTGGCTGGGCCAAAAAGCAAATATTGGGCGCGCGACCATCGTCAGTTGTTGCAGCAGGATCGCTTGAAGATACAAGCCGTTGCCATTGCTGGCCTGACGATTGACTGGCAAGTCGTTGTGAGACGATAAATATGGTCAGGGGGCCGGCTTGAGGACGAATGACTCCGGACAACCGAAGATATTCGTGGCCGCTAAAGCGAATAGCAGGACTCTTGCCTATAGCTTTGGAGATCACTTGTGGGCTGGGTGCGGAACTGTCGTTGGTTGCATCGTGTCCGTGGCCAGATTTATCGCGCCATTGGAGGAGATGTCCATCAGTATTGGTTGTCAGGGTTTTGCTGTCGCTGGCATCCAGCCAGATTTGTAGCCCCGACGTGGAAGGCTGATTCTCTGACGCTTTCAGATTCAAGATAATCAACATCAGGCAAGTCGCCCCAAGTCCGATTGATCGAAACCTGCGAAACTGGAGAGGATGCACTTTCACTTTGTTACACGGTAGGAATTTCCGACAATTCAATCAAGCTGACCAACATCCGTCATTTGACGGATTATGCGAAGATAAAGCCAAAATAAGTGAGAGAGTGAATTTTCAAAAACGCTTTATTTATACATGTTTATCGAATAATTTTTTTCTGTGTGTCCTCCGGCTTGATTGATCAGTATGCGCGTATGAACGCAACGTGGTTAAGGTCAGCGGTGACGAACCCCTCGGTCCGCTCGGTTGCGGTATTCAGACTGGAGCCGGCGCCGTAATGAATGCACTTAATGTAAGACCCGCTACAAGTTTCGCTGCCAGTCGAGGCGATTCGAGATAATATTTACTGGGGGCGGAGTTGGTCATTCGCTAGAGGCCTCCGGGGACCCCAGAGCGTTGCATCAGGCGATAGAAGCACTCGGCTCGTGCGGCATTGTCGGAGGAGAGCCACTAGGCACAGAGGTGGGCTTTGACGTGAACAACCTGATGCTGTCTGGCAAGAGGATGGCTTTCAGAATGGCGGCACAGGACGAAGCATCAAGGTCTATCCTGTGAAGTACAGACCTATTCTTGGCGCTTATTGCGTTAGCTAGCGTATCATGCGAATCGCGCATCTGACCAACGATTGAACCCTTGTCAAGGCTGGTGGAAGAAAAACTCTGAATAAAGTACATCCGTGATTTAAGTCGATTAAGAATTAGAGAGTTTAGCGAGGTTTTAGAACTGCATTGGTGTTTTTTATTCCACTACCTGCATAAATTTGACCAGTGATTTCATGGTTATCAGCACGACAGATTTGAAGATCGGTCAAAATTTAAATCGGGCTCAGAAGTCAAAGAAGGGCAGTTATTAAGCGGGTTTGGATGACCTGACAACTGCCTGACTCGTGTGCTTGCAAACGGTCGCTTCGCCCGAATGAAGCTTCATGGCATGTTAGGTGCTTGGAGAGATTTTGAATGGTTATCGCACCAACATCTTTGAGTTCGCAAGACTTTGACGATAGCTTTTTCTTTCAACGGCTTACCCTCATCGACATCTGCTGCGGTCCGCCCGCCCTTGCTTGATTCCCTCGTTGTGTTGTGAGGTCTTAACAAACCTCGTTGTTTCAATCTCATTAGTTGGCTCATAGTTGAGCTTATCAATTCGCGCGTTTAAGTGTGTGTTAGAACCGCCCTTAAACGCTTGATTCACAGTTTTTGATTCACCGGCCATGCCGGGGATCTATCATATAATGAAAGCGCTTGAACAGAGGCCGTTGCTCTGGGAGCGGTTGACTTGGGAGGAGATCGGTTTTTTACATCAGTCCGGCATGAGTTTGTGCCTGCTGCCGGTGGGTGCCACTGAACAGCATGGACCACATCTCGGCACCGGCATGGATACCTGCAATGCCGCGAGGCTTTGCGATGCGGTATCGCTGGCGACGGGTGTTCCCATACTGCCGGCATTGCCGTATGGCTGTTCGCTCGGCCATTCGCATCGCTGGCCGGGCACGCTTGCCGTGCAGCCGCAAACGTTGATCCAAACGGTCGTCGAAATTTTCGACTGGCTTCACGGCGCGGGTTACAACCGGCTGTTGCTCGTCAACGGGCACGTGACCAATGCCGCTCCGTTGCGTTGCGCGCTCGAAATCATCCGCAGCCGTTACGACGATGGTCTGGTGCGCGTATGCAATGTGGCCGAGATCAGCGCTCGTGTCCGGGCCGAGTTCTTTGCCGATGCTGAGGATTGGCACGCCAACGCCGCCGAAACCGCACTTATGATGTCGCTTGCACCGGAACTGGTACGGACGGAAAAGATTGCCGTTGCTGATGATGAAGATCGCACCGCCAGACTTGTCTTTTCCCATCCTGTCAATCGCACCAGCCGCAACGGTGTGACTGGTCATCCCAGTCGCGCCACCCTGGGCCAGGGCGAAAATCTATATCGCATGATGGTCGAAGACCTCGCTGCGATCGTCCGTTCAGCGCTGACCGAACAACCTCCACTCACTGAAAGTTATTTTAAAGTCGTTTCATGAAATCTGCCGTACAACTGAAAAAGATAAAGAATGATCTGATCAAAAAAGGCGTCAAATATTGCATTGGTGCCTATGTGGACATCCATGGCGTGCCGAAGGGCAAATTTGTGCCCATCGAACACTTTGAGCATTTTGCCGAAGGTTCGGAACTCTATACGGGTTATGCACTGGATGGCTTGGGCCAGGAACCGAATGATGATGAGATTTCCTCCGTGCCTGATGTTTCGAGCATCATCCAATTGCCGTGGCGTAAGGAAGTGGCCTGGATGCCGGCTGACAACCACTTTCACGGCCAGCCGTATCCGCTGAACTCACGGGTGCTGTTGAAAAATGTGTTGGCCGAAGCCACGAAGATGGGCTTCGGGTTCAATCTGGGCATCGAGTGCGAGATCTATGTGCTAAAGCAGGACGAACGCGGAAAGCTTTACGTTCCCAATCACGACGACAACCTCGAAAAGAGCTGTTACGACGTGAAGCGGTTCATGGATGTTTTCCCCTGGCTGGATGACATGGTGACCATCATGAACAACCTCGGCTGGGATGTCTATTCACTCGACCACGAGGACGGCAATTCACAATTCGAGTTCGATTTCAAATACGCGGACGCGCTGACGATGGCAGACCGTTACATCTTTTTCCGTTACATGGCCAAAGCAGTGGCGGCACAACACGGTTTGCTGGCAACCTTTATGCCCAAGCCATTTGCGGACAAGACGGGCAACGGTGCGCACTTCAACATGTCCCTGCGTGATCTGCGCACAGGCAAAAATCTTTTTGAATCGAAAAAGGACCCGCGTGGTCTGGGCATCTCACCACTGGGTTATTCATTTGTGGCCGGCATCCTGCGTCACGGACGCGCGTTGTGCGCGGTGCTGGCGCCTACGGTCAATTCCTACAAGCGCCTGATCCGGCGCGGGGCGATGAGTTATTATTCCTGGGCGCCGGTGTTCAATTCTTTCGGCACAAACAACCGCACCAATTCCATCCGCATCCCCATGGGTGGCGGACGTTGTGAAAGCCGCAACGCCGATTCCTCCTGCAATCCCTATCTCGCCGCCGCGCTGGTGCTGGCGGCCGGTCTGGAAGGTGTGCGCGAGAAGCTCGATCCCGGCGAGCCGCACCATGAAAATCTTTATGAATTGTCGCCTGCCGAACTGGAGAAGATCGGCGTGCAGGAACTGCCGCGCACGCTCGGCGAGGCGGTGGAGGCTTTTGAGACCGATCCGTTCATTGAGAAAGTTCTCGGTACTGGATTGCGCAACGAGTTTATCAAATACAAGCGCGCCGAGTGGGAGGGATATCACCAGTCGATCAGTCAGTGGGAGATCGACCGCTACGCGCGGCTATTCTGAGGCATCACTTTGCAATCATGCAAAACACGTAACCAACAAACAACAAACCAACAACATGAAACTGAAAACATTAGTCACCATGTCGCTTGTGGCCACCGCCAGCATGGCCGGGGTCCGCGCCGACACCATCAAAATCGGGTATAGCGACTGGCCGGGTTATACCGCTCTCGAGATCGCCAAGCAAAAGGGCTGGTTCAAGGACGCCGGCCTGGATGTGGACCTGGAATGGTTTGATTATTCACCATCCATCGACGCCTTTTCCGCCGGCAAGATTGATGCCGACTGTATCGTGGCGGGCGATGCGATGGTAACCGGCGCCAGCGGCGCAAAAAGCAAGTTCGTCTGCCTCATCGATTATAGCGAAGGCAGCGATATGATTGTCGGTGCGCCCGGAATCGATTCCATCAAGGACTTGAAAGGTAAGAAAGTGGGCGTGGAGCTTACCTTGGTGGAACATGAACTTTTGTTGCAGGCCCTGAAAGTCAACGGCTTGAGCCAGTCGGACGTGACCCTCGTTGGCACCGCCACGGACAAGACGCCGCAAACCCTTGCCTCCGGCACCGTGGCAGCCATTGGTGCGTGGTATCCCATCTCCGGCCAGGCCCTCAAACAGGTGCCCGGTTCGAAGAAATTGTTCACCAGCGCCGATGCCAAGGGACTCATCTTTGACGTGATCGCCGTCAGTCCCACCAGTTACGCCGCACACAAGGATGAATGGGCCAAGATAACCGCCATCTACTACAAGTGCGTGGCCTATCTGCAGGATCCGGCAACGCACGATGACGCTGTGAAAATCATGGCCGCCAAGGTGGGCGCTGATCCCGTCGAGTATGCCAGGAACGTTCCCGGTACCCACTTCCTCACGATTCCTGAAGCCAAGGCGTGCCTGAAGAAGAGCGATGACATGCTGTCGATTTACGGCTCCATGAAACTGAGCGATAAGTTCTATCTGGATAACGGCGTTTACAAAAATTCGCAAAACCCCTCCGAATACGTCGTGCCCGCTATCATCAAGAAACTGTAAACCATTCACCCGTTACAGCCATGGCTCACCACGACTGGCTAGGATTGAAGCAGGAGCTGCCGCACCGGCGGCGGCTCCTGCTTACCATATTGTCGTTCGTGATCCCGCTGGCACTCTGGTGCCTGGTGAGTTATGTACCATGGATCTGGCATCCGTTGATCCACATCACCGACCCGGCTAATGTGGATTACTTCAGCACCGGTCTGGACATACCGAAAGCCGACTTTTACAAGGAAGTCGCCAATGCCAAAGCGGCAGGGGATGCGTTGCCCAAGGGATATCTGGTGAATCCAGTTTACCTTCCGGCGCCGCATGCCGTGGCGGAGGCGTTTTACACGGCTTTCAAAACGCCTCCGCGCCTGCAGGATGAACCCTGGTTGCACCAGAGCCTGGGGCACAGCATACGCACGATATTTCTTGGCTTCCTGTTCTCCTCGATCGTGGGGGTGCCGCTGGGTATTCTTTGTGGCACCTACCGTTTCTTTGCCAGGCTGCAAGAGCCGTTCGTCGAATTCTTCCGTTACCTGCCCGCCCCGGCCTTTGGGGCGCTGTGCGTGGCGATTCTTGGCATCGATGACGCGCCCAAAATCGCCATCATTTTCATCGGCACGTTTTTTCAACAGGTGCTGGTTATTGCCAACAGCGTGCGCAAGGTGGACCCTGCGCTGATTGAGGCAGCCCAAACGCTTGGAGCCTCCAAATGGGGGCTGGTCAGGCGGGTTGTTATTCCCGCCGCCATCACCGACATCTATACCGACCTGCGTATCCTGCTCGGCTGGGCCTGGACGTATCTTATCGTAGCTGAAGTGGTCGGCACCATGTCCGGCATCACTCTGTTCATAAATCAGCAGGCGCGCTACCGCAATTTTGACAACGTATACGCCGCCATCGCGATGATCGGCATCATCGGTCTTTCCACAGATATGTTCCTTTCGTGGCTTGGCGGCATCCTTTTCCCATGGAAACGCAAAGTCCGCAGGGGGCGGCGCACCCAGCCGATTTTTCCGTTGTTCGACAAGCCCAAAGTCAGGGTCGTGAAAACTGCCCTGCCGGTCACTCCCAATCCTGAAGGCCAGCCCAATGTCGCCCATTGAATTAAAACTTCCTGATTACCGCGAGCAGGCTCCGCAGGTGGCGGCGCGTTTTCAACGTATCCACGAACGGCCGGTGATCCTGAATGTGAGAGACCTGAAAAAGTCATTCGGCACCAACGGCAAAACGCACGTCGTTTTTGATAACGTCACACTCAACATCCACCGGCGTGAATTCATCTGTGTGGTCGGTGGTTCGGGTTGTGGAAAATCGACGCTCGCCCGCATCATCGCCGGCCTCGATGAGGCCACGGCCGGGGAGATTTTGCTCGATGGCAAGACTGTGGCCGGTCCGGGTCCGGACCGCGGCATGGTTTTTCAAGGCTACACGCTCTTTCCGTGGCTGACGGTCCGGCGCAACGTCATGTTCGGCCTGATGATGACCGGCAAGGCGGAAAGCACGGCCGAAGCCGAGGCTCGGCAATGGCTCGACATGGTCGGCCTCTCCAAATTTGAAGACGCCTACCCGCATGAACTTTCCGGCGGGATGAAACAGCGCGTGGCCATCGCCCGGGCGCTGGCCAACAATCCCCGTGTTCTGCTCATGGATGAACCCTTCGCTGCACTGGATGCGCTTACCCGCTGCAAGATGCAAAGTTATCTGTTACAGATCTGGAAGAAGGTGGATGTGACCATCCTCTTCATCACCCATGACCTGGAAGAGGCGGCCTATCTGGCAGACCGCATCGTGGTGATGGGCGTCAATCCGGGTGGCATCCGGGAAGTGATCGAAAATCCCGTGCCGCGTCCGCGAAATGCCACGCAGTTCCTGGCGCCCGAATTTCTGGCGTTGAAAGCGCGGCTTGATGAGCTGATCCATGGACCGGCAGATATGGCCGAGGAAAAACTACCTGTTGTAAAACTAACCGAGGCTGGCGATGAAGTTGAATGACCATTACAAATGACAATATTGCGCGCCGCTTCCGTCCGCCAGCACGTTTCATCTGGCCGGACGCGCAACGTTGCGCCACCATGCTGTGCTTCGATGTGGACGGCGAGACGACGGCCTTGTCCGAAGACCCTGCGCTGGCTCGGCGGCGGACTTTGATGTCGCAGTGCGAATATGGTCCGCGCGTGGGCGTGCCGCGATTGCTGGGCGTGCTGTCGCATCTCGATGTACCCGCCACGTTTTTTGTTCCAGCGTACATTGCCGAGCAACATCCGCGCATGTTGGAAGCCATAGTTGCCGGCGGCCATGAGATCGGTCTGCATGGTTATCTGCACGAGAAGCTGGCTTATTTGGACGAAGCAGCAGAAGAGGATATTTTGCTGCGCAGCCTGGAAATTTTGACGCGCATCTCCGGCAGTCGGCCGGTCGGATATCGCGCCCCATGGTTTGAGATCAATCCTTGGACACCGGACCTCCTGCTGAAACACGGAGTTTCCTATTGTGCCAGCGAGATGGGCGATGATGTTCCTTACTTTCATGAAAACGGGCTGGTGGAGATTCCTGGCCAATGGATGCTGGAAGACTGGGAACAGTTCGCGTTCAACGCGGATCCGGCTTGGGGATTTGTGCCGGAGAATTGTGAAAAGGTGTTCGATCTCTGGTGGCGTGAATTCACCGCCATGCACGATTACGGCTGTTGTTTTGTACTGACCTTGCATCCGTGGTTGAGCGGCCGGCCTTCACGCGTGCAGCTGCTCGAAGATCTGACCAATGCCATGAAAGAGAAAGGCGGCGTATGGTTCGCGCGTGGCCGCGAGATTGCCGCGCATTTCAGAAAGCATCCCAAGGCACGCCGCGAAACCGATTTTGATTCTGTGAAAACTCCCGGTTTGACCACCTTATGAGTGCCAACACTTTTGAATGGAAGCCCACGTTTGAGCCGCTGGCGTTCGCGCGCCAGTTGAGCACGCGCACGGCGCAACGTCCGCTCTCGCTAGCGGAGATCCAGCAGGGCATCTGTGATGCCGCCGCCCGGCCGTTGAACCGTGCAACAACGGTTCCCGCGCAAGCCTACACCAGCGAGGAGTTTTTTGCGTGGGAACTGGAACATCTGTTGCGCAACGGCTGGCAATGTCTCGCGCACGCGTCGCAGATCCCTGCGCCCGGTGATTTTCTGAACCTGGACCTGTTGGGCGAGCCGTTGATCGTGGTGCGGGGCAAGGATGATGCCATCCGCGTGTTGTCACGGGTCTGTCCGCATCGTTCGATGGATATCATGCCGGAAGGCTTCGGATATGATGGCCATTCACCCGCCCAGGCTCGCGATGGCAAGCCGGATTGCGGACACACGCGATTGTTCCTGTGTCCGTATCACGCGTGGACGTTCGAGCTGGATGGCCAGCTCAAGGCCTGCCCGGAAATGCAGCACGCGGAATGTTTTCGCCGGGACGAATTTTTTCTGAAACCGTTCCGTGCTGAAATCTGGCAGGGATTCATCTTTGTGAACCTGGATGGCGAAGCGCCACCGCTGGCCAAAGGTCTGGGCGACATGGCACAGGATCTGGCCGCCTTTCGGCTGGCCGATATGAAGCTGGTGATCAGCCGAGAATGGGATTGCCCGTTCAACTGGAAGGTGCTGGTGGAAAATTTCATGGAGAGTTATCACCACCTGGGCATCCATCACAAGACGTTGCAGCCGATGATGCCGGCGCGGGATACGTGGACCGAACAGGAACGCCGTTTCTATGTGCGCTCTCATTTGCCATACAAGGAATCGGTGCGAGAGGAATACCGTGTCTTCGAATCGCGTGGTGATTTTTCCGCGGCCATGCCACCGCTGCCAGGGTTGAACGATTTGCAAAAATCAGAATGGGGATTATTTCTCGTCCATCCCACGTTTCTACTGGCCACCGCACCAGACCGGGTGATCTGGTACCGTTTGCAACCGCTCGGACCGGATCGTTTGAAGCTGACCACGACCACGCTGGTGGCACCTGAAGTGGTGGCGCGCGAGAATTTTGAAGCGCTCCGCGAGAGCACGGCGAAGCAACTGGTCGAATTCCATCTGGAAGACATGGAAGTCTGCACCGCCGTGCAGCGCGGATTTTACGCCAGCGGCTGGCAGCCGGGCCGGCTCAGTCACCTGGAGATGCCGGTGTGGCTGTTCCACCGTTATATCGCGGCGCGCATCCGCGGCAAATGGCCGGCCGAAGACGGCAAGGGCGCGCCGGGTCAGCGAAACTAAACATTTTACAACCCGTTATGTTCCCGCTCGCAAACAAAAATGCGATCGTCACCGGAGGTTTGTCCGGAATCGGTCGCGCCATCGCCAAAAGATTGGTGAGCGCGGGGGCGCGCGTGCTCGTGGCCGACCGCCGGGCGGATGGAGATAGACTGGCGTCGTCGTTAGGCGTGAAATTTTTGCAGACGGACGTTTCGCAAGAGGAACAGGTGGCGGCGATGTTTGACACGGCGCAGAAACATTTCGGCAGTGTGAACATCCTGGTAAGCAACGCGGGCATTCAGCCGCTGGGCATCGGATTCGAACAACTCAATGGTGAACTGCTCCGACGCACACTTGATGTGAACGTGAACGGCGTGGCTTTTGGAATCAAACACGCGCTGCTTTCGATGGCGGAGCACGGCCGGGTCATCAATCTTGCGTCATTTGTCGGCCTGCTGGCCACGCCGGGTGGAACGGCTTACGCTACCTCGAAGGCCGCAGTGATTCATCTGACCAGACTTGGGGCCATCGAACTTGCACGGCGGCGGATCACGGTGAATGCCATCAGTCCGGGGACGATTCTCACGCCGGCGGTCACGGAGATTCCAGACAATCCGGAGATCGCGTTTGTGGAACGCCGCACACCGCTCGGACGATTGGGCCGGCCGGAAGAAGTGGCGGCTTTGTGCCATTTCCTCGCGTCCGATGAAGCGGCGTACATCACCGGGCAAAACATCGCCATCGACGGCGGGCTGACGGCGGGTTGGACGGAATATGATCTGGTTCCTCCGGCCAACATCCAGAACGGGAGGTGGGTGGATGATGTCTGAAGCACCAATTCTGCAAAGTTCCGGCCGCATCTGGCGCGACCTGTCGGAAACGCCGTCAATGGTGACTCTACCTGCCGGCGTGTTTGTCATGGGCGAGAACGCGGCGGACAAATTTGCGAACGACACGGAACGCCCGGCACATTGCGTGACCCTGGCGCGTGATTTTGCAATCGGCAGCGCACCGGTGACCGTGGGTGAATTCCGTCACTTCGACGCGTCCCACTCCCTGGGCGAAGCGGACGAATTGCCGGTGGCGTGGGTGAACTGGTACGATGCGCTGGATTATTGTGACTGGCTGTCCGACCGGACGGATCGCTCTTATCGTTTGCCCAGTGAGGCAGAATGGGAATATGCCTGTCGGGCGGCTTCGACCACGCCCTTCCCGTGGGGCAATGAGATCACTACGAAACAGGCGAATTATTTGTACGACGAGAGCGGCATTCGTGTTGGTTTGGGCCATCGCACGCCTGTAGGAAAATATCCGGCCAACGCCTTTGGTCTTTATGACTTGCAAGGAAACGTCTGTGAATGGGTCGCCGATGCATGGCATGCCGATTATCTGGGTGCACCTGCGGATGGACATGCGCGGGCTGGCGCGGCCGGCCATATGCAACGCGTGATCCGGGGCGGCGCGTGGGATTATCTGCCACGCTTGTTGCGCAGTTCCTGGCGTGACCGGCGACCAATGGATTTCCGCTCGGACAACATCGGCTTTCGAGTGGTGACAGACGATTTTAAAAAACAGGCAGGTGGATCATGAAACTCAAGATTTTTAAAACTCTGTGGGGGCATGAGGGAACGATCGATGATGCGATCGCGACCGCTTGTGCTGACCATTTCGACGGCATCGAGGGGCAGCCGCCGGCCAACGTGGACAAGCGGGTGGAGTTCAGCCAAAAATTGCAGGCAGCCGGACTGGATTACATCGCGGAGATCTGCACAGCGGGCAGTTATGTGCCCAATCGCCAAGCCACGTCGGCGGAACATCTGAGATCGCTGGCGGAACGGGCGGAGAAGGCGATGGAATGCGCGCCGTTGTTCCTAACGGTCATTGCCGGGTGTGACGCGTGGCCGGTCAATCAGAGCGTGGATTTTTTTGGCGAGGCGCTGGCGCTGGCGGAAAAGTTGAGTGTGACTGCCAGTTTTGAGACGCATCGTAGCCGACCATTTTTCAACCCGTGGACGACCCGGGACATATTGAACCAGTTGCCTGCGCTAAAACTCACCTGCGACTTTTCGCACTGGTGCGTGGTTTGCGAGCGGTTGGTGTCCACCGAGCCGGAGGTGCTAGCGTTGTGCGCCGAGCGAGCGCATCACATCCACGCGCGCGTGGGTTATGATCAAGGGCCGCAGGTGCCCAATCCGGCGGCGCCGGAATACACCGCCATCCTTGAGGCGCATGAAGACTGGTGGCGACGCATCTGGATCAGCCAATTCACGCGCGGCATGGCGGTTTCGACGATGACGCCGGAGTTCGGCCCGGACGGCTATCTGCAATGCCGCCCGTTCACCTGCGAGCCGGTGGCGGACCTGGTGGAGATTAATCTGTGGATGGCACGGCGCCAGTGGAAGAATTTTCAAGATTCGTTTGAAGGCGAGTATTTCGCTGGTTCCGTGAAGGCGGAATTTTTACGCTCGATGACCCAATGATGGCTGGTTTGGAAAATTATGTTTAAAAAGGTACTTATAGCAAATCGCGGCGCAATCGCCTGCCGGATCATCCGCACGCTCAAGCGCCTGGGCGTAGGCTCGGTGGCAGTGTATTCGGACGCGGATGTGAATTCTTTACATGTGGCGCAGGCCGATGAAGCGATTTGCCTGGGCGGTTCCACGGCGGCAGAAAATTATCTCGATTTTGAAAAGATCTTTGCAGCGGCACGCAAGACAGGCGCGCAGGCGATCCATCCCGGATACGGTTTCCTCAGCGAGAATGCGGATTTTGCCGCGGCATGTTCTCAGAATGGATTTGTGTTCATGGGGCCGACACCGCAGCAGATGCGCGATTTTGGCCTCAAGCACACGGCGCGCGCCATGGCGGAAAAGAACCGGGTGCCCATGCTGCCCGGCAGCGGACTACTGGATTCGCTCGAGCACGCCAAGACGGAAGCGAAACGCATCGGCTATCCGGTGATTCTGAAGAGCACGGCGGGTGGCGGCGGCATCGGCATGCGCATGTGCGCTGATGAGGCGGCGCTGTTGGAGGCGTTTGAATCGGTGAAGCGCATGGCGGCGAGCGCTTTCAAGCAGAGCGGCGTTTACCTGGAAAAATTTGTCAGCATCGCGCGGCACATCGAGGTGCAGATCTTCGGCGATGGAAAAGGAAACGTGGTGGCACTAGGCGAGCGCGATTGTTCGGCCCAGCGGCGCAACCAGAAGGTGGTGGAAGAAACGCCTGCACCTGGATTGTCCGGTGAATTGCGGCGTTCGCTGCGGGATTCGGCCGTGCGGCTCACGCGGTCAGCGGGTTATCAATCCGCCGGTACGGTGGAATTCGTCTTCGACGTCAGGGAACTGAGATTCTATTTCCTCGAAGTGAACACGCGGTTGCAGGTGGAGCACGGGGTGACGGAAGAAGTCACTGGGGTTGACCTGGTAGAATGGATGATAAGACAGGCGGCGGGTGAATTGGACCTGTCGGCATTCACGCCTGCATTGCGGGGCGCGTCCATCCAGGTGCGGCTCTATGCCGAAGATCCGAATAAAAATTTCCAGCCAAGTTCAGGATTGTTGACCGAGGCTGAATTCCCAGCCAATGTCCGGGTTGAGACGTGGGTAGAACGCGGGTCGGAAATCCCGCCGTTTTACGATCCGATGATCGCGAAGATCATCGTGAAGGCGGCGACGCGACGGGAGGCGGTGGCGGCGTTGCAAGCGGCGCTGGCGGAGACACGCGTGGCGGGCATCGAATGCAATCTGGATTATCTCCGGCAGGTCGTGGCGAGCGAGGAATTTGCCGCTGGCGATATCCACACGAAATGGCTTGCCACGTTTCCTTACCGGCCGGCGACGATCGATGTGGTGGAACCGGGAACGCTCAGCACCGTCCAGGATTATCCGGGGCGCGTGGGTTATTGGGCGGTCGGTGTGCCACCGTCGGGCCCGATGGATGACTATGCGTTTCGCGTGGCCAATGCATTGGTGGGAAATCCGGCGAATGCGGCCGGTCTGGAGATCACGCTGAGCGGGCCGACGTTGAAGTTTAACCTGGATGCGACCATTGCATTGACGGGGGCGACGATGGAGGCGGATCTCGACGGCAACGTCATTCCATTCTGGCAAAGTGTGCATGTGCGAGCGGGCAGCGTGTTGCGCATCCGCCGGACGACGGGTGCGGGTTGTCGTGCCTATCTGGCGGTGCAGGGCGGATTTGATGTGCCGGATTTTCTGGGCAGCAAGGCCACGTTCACGCTGGGCAAATTTGGTGGCCACGCCGGACGCACCTTGCGGCATGGCGACGTCTTGCATGTGTATCGGGTGGCTGAACCGTTTGCGGCGCAGCGCAAGGGGTCGCCGGCGTTGATTCCGGAATATGGTGCGCATTGGGAAATCGGCGTGATGTATGGACCGCATGCGGCGCCGGATTTTTTTACCGAGGAATATGTGGCCACTTTTTTCGCGACGGACTGGAAGGTGCATTACAATTCCAGCCGCACGGGCATCCGATTGGTGGGACCGAAGCCGGGCTTCGCGCGCACGGACGGCGGCGACGCGGGGTTGCATCCCTCGAACATCCATGACAACGAATATGCTATCGGCACGATCTGTTTCACTGGAGACATGCCGGTGATCCTGGCCAAGGACGGACCGAGCCTAGGCGGATTTGTCTGTCCGGCTACGATCATCAAGTCGGAGTTCTGGAAGGTAGGGCAGCTTCGTCCGGGCGACACGATCCGTTTTGAGCGTACAACATTCGCGGCCGCACAGGCGGCGGAACAGCGGCAGGATGAAGTGATCAGCGAGTTAAAGGACCGGCCGGCGTTCACGAAATTTGAGATTCTCGCCAAGATTTCCGGCAATCCGGCCATTGTACAGAGTCTGCCGGCAAAGGGTTCCTATCCGGGTGTGGTCTACCGGCAGTGTGGCGACAAAAATCTGCTTATCGAATACGGGCCGCTGGCACTGGATTTTGAGCTGCGTTTCCGCATCCAAGCATTGATGGAATGGCTCGCGGCGCACACGGTGGAAGGGGTCGTTGAATTATCGCCGGGTGTGCGTTCGTTGCAGGTGAACTTTGACAGCCGGATCATTTCGCTGAAGAAATTGCTGGAAATTCTGGCCAAGGCTGAAGGTGAATTACCCTCGGCGGACACGATGGAGGTGCCGTCGCGTATCCTCCGGCTGCCATTGTCGTACGATGATCCGGGCATCCGGCTGACCATCGAGAAATATCAACAGTCGGTGCGCGCGAAAGCGCCGTGGCTGCCGAGCAACATCGAATTCATCCGGCGGATGAACGGTCTCGATACGGTGGAACAAGTGCGAGAGACGGTGTACTCGGCCAATTACATGGTGCTGGGACTGGGCGATGTGTATCTCGGCGCACCGTGTGCGGTGCCGGTGGATCCGCGGCACCGGTTCGTCACGACAAAATATAATCCGGCGCGGACGTTCACGGTGGAGAATGTGGTGGGAATCGGCGGCGTGTACATGTGCATCTACGGCATGGAAGGGCCGGGCGGTTATCAACTCGTGGGACGGACGGCGCAGATCTGGAACACATACCGAAGCACGCGCGAATTCCAGCCGGGCAAGCCGTGGCTGCTGCGTTTTTTCGACCAGATCAAATTTTATCCAGTATCGAAGGAAGAGTTGCTGGAGTTCCGGCAGGCGTTTTTGCACGGGCGTGTGCAGGTGGATATCCAGGAAGAAACGTTCAGCTTTGCGAAATATAAACAATTCCTCAAGGACAACGAGACGGGCATCGCGAAATTCCGCAAGCAGCAGCAACAGGCGTTTGCGGAGGAACGTGAGCGCTGGGCGGCAGATGGTTCGGCGGACATCGCTACGCCAGAGGCGGAACAGGAACCGGCTGTGGATGAGATCGCGGTGCCGGCGAACGGGCAGCTTATCGCTTCGCCCATCTCGGGAAACATCTGGTCGGTACTGGCAAAGGAAGGCGATCGTGTGACCGCCGGACAAAAGGTCATCGTGGTGGAAGCGATGAAGATGGAGGTCGCTGTGGAATCGCCGGTGGCAGCAATCGTGAAAAAGATCACGGTGGTTCCGGGCAAAACGGTCACGGCGGGCCAGCCGCTGGTGGTCCTGGAAAAGGAGGCAGTGTGAGCCTGGACATCAATTTTGATCTGACTTCGCTGCACCGTATGTACGCAGATGGTGAAGTGACACCGGAGCAGATGGCATTGGAAGCATTGCGCCGGGCGGAGGATGGGCGTTATCCGAATGTATGGATCACGAAGATCAGTCAGGAGAAATTGCTGGAGTTGGTGCGGGCGTTGCCAGCAAAACCAACGGCGGAACTGCCGTTGTATGGCGTGCCATTCGCCATCAAGGACAATATCGATCTGGCAGGCATCAAGACGACGGTGGGTTGTCCGGATTTTGTTTTTTTGCCAAAAGAATCGGCGACGGTGATCCAACGGTTGATTGCGGCGGGAGCGTTGCCAATCGGAAAGACGAATCTAGATCAGTTTGCAACAGGGCTCGTGGGAGTACGTTCGCCGTTTGGGGTATGTCAGTCGGTGTTTAATCCACGGTATATCTCCGGCGGGTCGAGTTCCGGGTCGTCAGTGGCAGTGGCGTCGGGCATGGTGACGTTTGCGCTGGGCACGGACACGGCAGGATCGGGGCGAGTACCGGCGGCGTTCAACAACATTGTGGGGCACAAACCGACGCGTGGGCTATTAAGCAATCGCGGTGTGTTTCCGGCGTGCCGATCGCTGGATTGCGTTTCGATCTTTGCGGGCAGTTGTCATGATGCGCAGGCAGTGCTGGAGGCGGCGGCGGCCTTTGATGCGGCGGACCCGTATTCGCGCCCACGAACAGAAACGGGATTTGGCGATACTTTTAAATTTGGCATCTTGCCGGCAGCGCAGCGCGAATTTTTTGGTGATGCGGAAGCGGCGGCATTGTATGAGCAGGCCATCGCACGGTTGAGAGACTGCGGTGGAGAGCCGGTGGAATTTGATTATACGCCCTTTGCTCAAGTGGCGGCATTGTTGTATGCCGGACCATGGGTGGCAGAGCGGCGTTGGGCGGTAGGCGAGTTTTTCGCGAAACACGCCGAGAGCATGCATCCGGTGGTGCGCGAGATCATCGGCGGCGCGGTGAAATACGACGCGGTGGCGGCGTTTGACGCACAGTACAAATTGCAGGCGCTGGCGCAGGCGACGCGCGAAGTGTGGAAGAATCTGGACGTGTTGTTGCTGCCCACGACGGGTACGACATATCGCATCGAGGAACTGCTGGCGGAGCCGATCAAGTTGAACAGCAATCTGGGTTATTACACGAATTTTATGAACCTGCTGGATCTGGCGGGTGTGGCGGTGCCGGCAGGCTTTCGCGCAGGAAACGGGCTGCCGTTCGGGATAACGCTGGTTGGGCCGACGTTTTCGGATGATGCCCTGCTGGCGCTAGGCGCGCGGTATCATCAGGCGCTGGGTGGAACTATTGGAAACACCAAGATACCTGTGGTGAGCCAGCCATTTCCGGTGAAAAAGAAGGGGGATGTGTTGCTGGCGGTGGTGGGGGCGCATCTACGCGGGCAGCCACTGAATCATCAGCTTACTTCGCGCAAGGCGCGGTTTGTAAAACAGGCGAATACATCCCCGCATTACCGGTTGTATGCGCTGGCGAACACGCAGCCGCCGAAGCCGGGATTGAAGCGTGTGGCGGAAAAATTATCGCACGGCATCGAGATCGAGATCTGGTCATTGGATCATGCGGCGTTCGGGTCGTTTGTGGCGGAGATCCCACTGCCGCTGGGCATCGGCACGCTGGAATTGGAGGACGGCGGGAGTGTGAAAGGATTTTTGTGCGAGCCGATCGGGCTTGATGGCGCGCGCGATATCACTGAATTCGGAGGCTGGCGGGCGTTCCGGCAGTCGCTGACGAAATAAGATTTTATGGCTACAGAAAAAGTTTTGTTTGAAGAGATGCTGCCCGGTGGCGGGTCATGGTCGTGGCCGTTGCGGCGGCACACGACTTTGCGGCTGACGGATGTCGAGGGTGGCGCGAATGTGGGGTTGATGGCGTACAACACCAATCAGCCGCTCGACCGGTTGAACCTGCCGGACACACTCAAGGCGCAGTATACGGCCAAGCTGGCGCGCGGGAATGTGTTGATGAGTGACATGGGGCACGCGCTGCTCTCCATCACCGCAGACACGGTGGGCTGGCATGATCCGCTGGGCGGTCACAGCAATGCGGCGATGGTAAAGGCCAAATATGGTGAGGCGACGTATCAGGAGAAGCGGAACGACTGGTATCGCAATGCGCATGATAATTTTTTGATCGAACTGGCGAAGCACGGGCTGAGCAAGCGCGATCTGGTGGCGAACGTGAATTTTTTCAGCCGGGTGGATGTGGATGCTGAAGGCAAAATGAAATTTCACGCTGGCAATTCCAAGGCGGGGGCCACGGTGGACCTGCGCGCGGAGATGAATGTGCTGGTGGTGTTGAACACTTGCCAGCATCCGCTGGACCCGAACCCCAAATATGCACCGAAGCCGGTGAAATTGACGGTGCTGCAAACGCCGCCGCCGGGGCCGGATGATTTTTGCCGCAATTTCCGCGGCGAGAACCAGCGCAGTTTCATCCTTACCGAACGGCTTTTCCCCGGAGAATGAATTGATATGAGCACATTGATCCATACCGAGAGCAAACTCGATCCAGCGAAGGCGGTGTACGATCTGACATTGTTGTCCGGCGACGGGTGGCTGCATGAAATCAAGCGCGGACAGACGTTTCGTATCGTGGACCTGGAAGGTAATCAGGCGGTGGATACGTTGTTCTACAACGCACACGATGTGACGGAGCGTTATTCGGCGCAGGACACGATTCGCGAGCAGGGGGCGATCTATCTAACGACGGGCACGAAACTCATCTCCAGCGAGGGTCGCGTGCTGGCGACGATCGTGGCAGATACGTGTGGGCGGCACGATACGCTGGGCGGGGCGTGCGCAGCGGAGAGCAACCAGGTGCGGTACTCGCTGGACAAGCGCTGGATGCACAGTTGCCGGGACACGTTCATGCTGGCGATCGCGCGCGGGCCGCAGGGTATGGCGAAGTGTGACGTCACGCATAACATCAATTTTTTCATGAACGTGCCGGTGACGGCGGAGGGTAAGCTGTCGTTCGAGGACGGCGTGAGCGCAGGTGGACGTTATGTGGAAATGCGGGCGGAGATGGATTTGATCTGTCTGATCTCGAATTGCCCGCAATTGAACAATCCATGCAACGCTTATAACCCGACGCCGGTGCGGTTGTTGATCTGGGATTGAAATGAGAAAGCCGCTGCGAAAATTGAGTGCGCTGCTGCTGGTCTCGGCCCTGGCCGGGATGGCGGTGCTGTTGATTTTTGACGTGTGGAACCGCCTTACAATCACTCCGTTCCATCAACGGATGGGAGCACTGTCGTTCATGTTGATCGGGGCATCTTACATCTCACTGCAACTAGGTTCGGTGCAACATTGGAAGGATAAGCTGAAGCGGGTTTTGCTAGGCGTGGGTTTTTTTCTATGGGGAAGCGAGCAATTTGTCTCACCAGGGCACCTGATGACGGTGATGGACAGCCTGGTTGTGATCATTTTTGTGTCAGACCTGGGACTGGTGATCGTTGACAGCCTCAGGTGCAAGGATGACGGAGCATCGTAATTCATAAGTTAATCTGGTGCTGAGTAAATGACTGAGATATAGAAATTGTAACGCATATTATACACATTGTGTATAGTTAGACAGTTTGCTGAGGCTTTTTTTACAAGTTGCTAACAATTAGCCAAAAAATATAACTAATTGCCAAATATAACTAAGATCTACCTTAAAATTATATTGTGATTTACGAATGATTTTTATAAGTTTGGCCACAAGCGCGTCGCAAGATGCAATGGCAAGCTGTATTTGCCCGGTTCGGAAAAAGGAAAACAACAAACTAACAAACTAACAAACAACAACTAATAACATCGGAGGAATAGATGAAGTTTAATAAATGGACATTAGGTCTGGCGGCGGTTGGAGCGGTTAGTCTCGCTTCGGCAGTACGTGCAGACGAAGCACCCAAGATGAGCCAGATTCAAACTGCGCTCTCAAACACGACGATCAGCGGTTACGTTGACGTAGCGGCCCAATATAACATGGGCAACTATGCGTTCGTCCCGACGGTAAATGGCAATGGTAGCACCCAATATCCTCACGGCGTGAGTGGTGTCCCCTTCGGCACCGGGTATAACACGTTCTCTGGCCCGTCCAAAATGGACAGTTTCACGCTGAACGACGTGGATATCGCCATTGATAAGCCGCAGGACGACACCCCGTGGGCGTCCGGATATCATATTGATTTGAACTGGGGTGCTGACGCCCTGAACGGTCCGTTGGGCACCGCTGGTTATGTCGGGACAACCGCAGCGAGCGGTGGCGCCAATGCAATACCGGCTGTGAACGCGGTGCAGGCTTTCGGTGTGCGCCAGGCGTATGTCGTAATCCGCACTCCTGTGGGCAATGGCATCGACTGGAAGGTTGGCGTTATGGATGACGTGATTGGCTATGAAGGCAACACCGACGGAGCCAATCCGAACTACACCCGCTCTTATGGCTATATGATAGAACCTCCGACGATTACTGGTATCGTTGGCACCTACAAGGTTTGCAATTTGCTAACTGTGTCAGGCGGCATGGCTGACGCGACCTCCGGCAACAACGCCTTGTCTTCCAAGGCATATGTCGGTTCCGTGGCTTTGACAGCTCCAGACAACTGGGGTTTTCTCAAGGGCTCGACCTTAAATGGTGGTGTGGTGATGAATCTGGAAAAATTTGGTCAATGCAATTACTACATCGGCTCAACGATGAACACCCCCTGGGCCAAGCTGAAGGTTGGCACCGCATTCGATCTCGCTAGCGTGGCCAATCAAAATACAACTGTAGGTGTTCCAGGTGGAGCCAACAATGACAGCGGCTGGGTGTCAGCCGTATACGTAAACTTCCAGGCAACTGACAAGTTGTCCTTCAACGCTCGTGGTGAATATTTTGACCTGACGGGCGCTCTCAACCCCTATGGAGCCTCGAATGGCAGGGGCGAAGAAGTCACGGGCACGGTCCAGTATAACTTGTGGGCCAATGTGATCAGTCGTGTGGAATTCCGCTGGGACCATGTCGACCAAGGCAACGCATTTGCCGGTGCAACGGACTTTGGCTTTGGTGGCTCTGGTCCGTCCACGGCCAATTCGTTCATGGTTGCGGCGAACCTCATTTACCAGTTCTAATCTGAATTAGGACCGCGCCCCTTCTGGCCAGGCCGGGAGGGGCTTTTTGTTTCCGACCACCTTTTATTGGTATCAATTCATATCATCATGCAGCTAA
>Ga0206902_10078_pt1 | contig 27551 bp, 16 predicted proteins | sample Alteio_BWOrgHeat_44_FD_153242 | JGI IMG/M metagenome (GOLD analysis project Ga0206902, IMG submission 153242) | Enriched cells from forest soil in Barre Woods Harvard Forest LTER site, Petersham, Massachusetts, United States -... | ecosystem: Environmental > Terrestrial > Soil > Temperate forest >... | reverse complement strand
AATTGGCGGAAAGAAAATCATCGTAAAAAATCTACCGGCAGGCACACCATTTGTAACGTTGGATGGCAAGGAAAGAAAATTAACAGCAACCGACTTAATGGTATGCGATGGTGAAGGAAAAGGAATGTGCATGGGTGGCATTTTTGGTGGCCTTGGTTCCGGCATTAGTGAAAAGACCAAAGATGTCTTTTTGGAAGGTGCTTATTGGACTCCAAGTGGAATTCGTAAAACAGCTTTATATCATGGATTGAAGACTGATGCTTCCTTCCGCTTTGAAAGAGGTACTGATGTAACCCAGACAGCTTATGCAGTGAAGCGGGCGGCCATGATGATTGTGGATTTGGCGGATGGTGAAATTGCTTCAGAATTAGTAGACATTTATCCTGTCAAAATTGAAAACAAGTCGATCGAAGTTAAATTCAAAAACATTGACAGGCTTATCGGCAAGAAAATTCCTCATGAAGAATTTTTTTCTATCCTGGAGCGATTAGAAATAAAGATTTCTAACAAAACTGAGAATGGATTTACGGCATCAGTTCCGCCGTACCGTGTTGATGTTCTATTGGAGGCTGATATCATAGAAGAAATTTTGCGCATCTATGGCTTCAACAATATTGAGTTATCGGAAAATGTAAGCGCCGATTATCTTGCATCATTTCCCGAGAAGGATATTACAAAATTCAAAAAAGCATTGGGGGCACGGTTGGCAGCAAACGGATTTTATGAAATCCTGACCAATTCACTTACCAATATTTCCAACAAAAATAAGCTGGAAACGGGAAGCGAAGCGGTAGAAATTTTAAATAAACTGAGTGAAGAACAAGGCATACTTCGTCAGACCATGCTTTTCAGTGGCCTCGAGGTCTGTGCACATAATATTAACCGCAAGCAAAAGGATTTAAAGTTATTTGAATTCGGGAAAGTGTATGGAAAGACTTCCGACAACGAAGGGTTGAAAAATTACTTTGAAGAAGAACGGCTTGCTATTTATCTCACCGGCAATAACGAAACCGAAAACTGGCAGAACAAAACACATTCAGTAAATTTTTATGATATCGCCCAGGGCGTTACACAAATTCTGGAGACAGCTTCTATAGAAAAAACAAAGCAAGAGCAATTATCAGATTCGGTTTTTGAATACGGAATAAAAATTTTGAGAGGGAACAAAGAAATTGGTCGGGTGGGTAAAGTGAAAAATGTGTGGGTAAAAGAATTCGGAATCAAGCAGGAAGTATTTTTTGCTGACCTCGCGATGGATTTGCTTTTCCAGTCGGCAAACCCTAAGTTCGTTGTACAGGAAGTGCCTAAGTTTCCTGCCGTGAGAAGAGATCTTTCACTGGTGCTTGATAACCAAGTGAAATTTGCCGAGATAGAAACTTTGGCTCGCACAACAGAGCAGCGACTAATTAAAGAAATCATTGCTTTTGATGTGTATGAAGGGGAAAAAATTCAACAAGGAAAAAAAGCGTATGCCCTTGGTTTCACATTGCAAGATGAAAACAAAACATTGACAGACGAAGAGATCGAAAAAACAATGACGCGGCTGATGAGTGCCTTTGAAGGGAAAATGGGAGCTGTGATCAGGAAATAAAATTTTAATGTAAATTCAACACAAAGACACTTATAAATTGAAGATTAACCATTAGCCTTCAAAATTTAAAATTTAGCATTCAACCCATGGATCAAGAAGCATTAAAAACCAACCTTAATGGTTTGGAACGGAAAATCATGATGTTGCTCAACGACCACAAAACGTTGAAAGAAGAAATGCGCAGCATAAAACTTGAAAACCATGAGCTCCGCACCGATTTGCGCAAGCGCGACGAGCAATTGTCCAATTTTAAAAATCAGATTAAAATCACTAAAATTGCGGATAATATAAACCCGGGAGACGAAAGTATTTCGGAATTGAAAAGAAAAGTGGACGAATATATCCGCGAAATCGATAAATGTATTGCTCACGTAAGCCGATAGTCACGGTAAGTTGATGGACGAACTCTCTGTAAAAATAAAAATCGCAGACCGCGAGTACCCGATGAAAGTAAAACGCCCTGAAGAGGAGCGTGTACGGGCCGCTGGTAAGCTCATCAATGAGAAACTAAAACATTACCGCGAGAAATTTGGCATAGATGATAAACAAGACCTGCTGGCAATGGTTGCCTTTGATTGCTTAGTCGATAAAATGGCCGATGAAGAAAACCTGCAGGTGATCGATCAAACTGTTGTGGAGAAAGTAAACCACCTCAATCAGTTAGTTTCGCAAGTACTCTGATTTCGTTTTAGTTTCAATTCCTTCCTTTTGTTGTGGGCCGAATGGCTTTCCGGGTGTTGTTCTACACCTATAAAATTATAACGCATTATGGAATCCATGGAAATAGTAGTGATCGGACTGGTAGCCTTAGTCGGGACCATTATTTTCAGCTTACTCATTGGCAGTTTTCTATATAAAAGACGCTTGAAGAGAAATAAGATCGAAGCTGAAGAAAAATCAAAACTGATCATTAAGGAAGCCGAATTGCAGGCCGAAAACATTAAAAAAGACCGCATCATTGAAGCGAAAGAAAAGCTTCTCAAAATGAAGCAGGAGTTTGAAGAAGAAGCCAATCGCAAGAAAAACCAGATTATTGCCAACGAACAAAAAGTAAAGCAGCGCGAAGCGCAATTGAACAAAGAACTTGAACAGGTCAAGCACAAGGAAAATGACCTGAACGAAGAGCGGCAAAGTCTGGCACAGCAACATGAGCTGGTTAAAAAACGCAAAGAAGAACTTGACAGGTTCAATGCCCAAAAGGTGGCAGTTCTTGAAAACATCTCAAAGATCAGTGCCGAGCAAGCCCGCGACCAACTGGTGGAATCGATGAAAGAAGAGGCGCAAACCAAGGCCAGCAGCTACATAAAGGATATTATGGAGCAGGCTAAGTTGAGTGCTACCAAAGAGGCAAAGAAAATTATAGTGGAAACGATTCAGCGTACAGCTTCTGAACAAGCCGTTGAAAACTGTGTTTCCATTTTCAACATTGAAAGCGACGATATCAAAGGCAAGATTATTGGCCGCGAAGGCCGGAACATTCGTACACTGGAAGCTGCCACCGGCGTGGAGTTTATTGTTGACGATACGCCAGAGGCTATTATCATCTCGGGCTTCGATCCAGTACGGAGAGAAGTAGCGCGCCTGTCGTTACACCGTCTCGTTCAGGATGGGCGTATCCATCCCGCTCGTATTGAGGAAATCGTAGCGAAAACTGCAAAGAATATAGATGATGAAATTGTTGAAACAGGAGAACGGACAGTAATTGATCTTGGCATCCATGGTTTGCACCCGGATTTAGTGCGCATGGTAGGACGCATGCGGTTCCGCTCATCATACGGCCAGAATTTATTGCAGCACTCACGCGAAGTTGCAAACCTGTGCGCCATCATGGCAGCAGAGCTTGGCCTTAATGTAAAGCAGGCTAAGCGCGCCGGATTACTTCATGATATTGGTAAGGTATGGCCAGAAGAATTAGAAAAGCCTCATGCTATTGTGGGCATGGAACTGGCAGTGAAGTACAAAGAACATCCGGTGATATGCAATGCCATTGGTGCTCACCACGATGAAATTGAAATGACCAGCATCATCTCGCCTATAGTGCAAGCCTGCGATGCGATCTCGGGAGCGCGCCCCGGTGCAAGGCGTGAAGTGATGGAACAATATATGAAACGCCTGAAAGAATTGGAGCACGTGGGATTAAGCTTTGAGGGCGTTGAGAAATGTTACGCCATTCAGGCGGGCCGCGAACTGCGTGTGATTGTAGATGCTGAGAAAGCCACCGATGAGCGTGCAAGTCAATTGAGTTTTGACATCTCTCAAAAAATTGAGCGCGACATGCAATATCCAGGGCAAATCAAAGTAACTGTGATCCGTGAAATGAGAAGTGTCGCTTACGCTAAGTAGAATTCTCTAAATCTTTTTGCATCGAAGGGGATGTTGTTGACTCAGCATCCTTTTTTTATGATACTATAACTCCGAAGAATTGACATAATCGTAACGATACAGAAATGATCAAGTAATAATGGTTTACGATTTTTGTATCGTGAAAAAATAGTAATGACAAAAGTCATGCTGATCATTCCTTTGTTGTTGATCAGTCAGGTTCTGCAAGCGCAGCCTGAAGCGGAAGGCCCTCCCTTAAAAAAAATCAAAATCTTATCGTGGAATATTTATATGCTGCCGCATCTGGTAGCCACTCACTCATCCAAAAAAGAAAGGGCCAAAGGAATCGGCAATCTACTCAAGGCCAGTGATTATGATGTAATCGTCTTCCAGGAAGCTTTTCATCCGCTCGCCCGTAAGAAGATTTTCCAACTACTCAGCAAAAACTTCCCGTATCAGGCCGGGCCGGCAAACCGAAAGTTATTCTCATTAAAAACAAATAGCGGGATATGGGTTTTCAGTAAGCACCCCATCGTAAGTCATCAATCAATAATCTATAAGAACCGATCTGGTGTTGATGCGCTGTCGCGAAAAGGTGGTCTCCTGGTGGAAATAGACGCGCAAGGACAGCACATTCAAATTGCCGGTACACATTTGCAAAACTCGGGCAAGGTTTGGCTGCGGCATGCCCAATGTGTAGAATTTTATGAACGGCTTTTGAAGCCAGCTATGAGAGAAGGCGTGCCGCAAATTATTTGTGGCGATTTTAATATCGATAGAAACACTGCTAGGGAAAGCTATCAGTTTATGCTTCAGTCGTTGGATGCGGAAGACGGGAGCATCAATTCTAAAAATCAATTCTCATACGACAGGCTCAACAACGACTTGCAAGTTGAGAAGGGCACTCGGCAAGACTTAATTGATTACATATTATTCCGGCAAAATGGCGGTCAAGCAAATTGCATTAATACCATCAAAGTGTTGAAAAGAAAGTGGCGAGATAATCATGAAGACCTCTCCGACCATTATCCCCTGGAAGCTGAAGTATATTTCTCTAATTCCCTCGAAATTCAATCAGTGGCGTCTGTGAAATAAGCTTCAGCAAACTGTTCATTTTTGACCACGCTGGTGTATCAAATTCGAATTGCAATTCCTCTTAATCACTCATTTTTAATTAACCTGACCCTTTACTAAACTGGTTTATTTTTTGCAGGATGTGCGCAACAGAACAGCTCCTATGAAAACATTGATCGCTATTTTACTTTGGATGATTTTACTAGTCATGTGCTGGCCAATAGCACTAGTTTTGGTATTCATCCTGCCCTTGGTTTGGCTTTTTCTGCTTCCGTTCAGAATACTTGGGTTTACCCTTGAATTAGTCTTCAAATTTATCGGAGCTATACTATTACTGCCCTTCAAGGTATTGGGTATCCGGTAGATTTCAGTCTTTCTTTCCGACCCAACCCAAGTGAGTGTGCTTGAAATCATCGGGGTACTTCAGGCCGTAGCCAAATAAGCGATCCATGGCACTATGACCAAACAGGACTATTCCTGCCAACGTCAATGCTGGTACCGTTAAATAAAATCCAATGAATAAAATCAATAAAGCCAGGCCTTGATGATGAGCAATGTTATAAAGCAGAGCGCCAAATCGTGTGTTAACCACGTAACCAATCATGCTGATATCAGGCACAAGGAGCCATGCAAAGAATACCCACCAGGCATAGCCCAGATAAAGACTTAAACAATATGAAGCCACAAACTTTGCTGCATCTTCCAATTTTAGAATTGTATTCATGAAACCCGCTCGTTATTTTTTCATAAACATGTAATCAGTCGTCACATCAAGCATGGCTTTCAAGCCTGTGATAAATCCACGCTCGTCGATCATAAAATCAGGCGTATGATGTGACGGTGCCTTGGCAGGGTCAATATTAGCAGGCATTGCACCTACAAAGAAAAACAAACCCGGAACTTTTTGTTGGTAGAATGCAAAATCTTCCGCTCCGGTTACCGCATGGATTTCAACTACATTTTTCTCTCCGGCCGCGCGTTTCAAACTCGGCAACATTTTAGCTGTGAGCGCAGGATCATTATAAGTTACAGGCGTTTTCCGTTCAATCGAAACTTCAGCTGTAGCACCAGCGCTTTCAGCAATTTTAGTAGCAGTTAGTTTAATCTTTTCATGAATTTTATCCTGCATGCCGGTATCCAATGTGCGGATAGTTCCGGCAAAAGTGGCCTCTTCCGGAATAATGTTTTCACGAATGCCAGCCTGAATTCTCCCCACAGTGATTACTGCTGCTTCTTTGGTGAGTTCTGTTTGTCGGCTTATAATCGTTTGCAGTCCGGTGATAATCTGAGCACTCACCACAATCGGGTCGACACTCATCCAGGGAACAGCTCCATGTGCTTGTTTGCCTTTTACTTTTATCATAAACCAATCCGAAGCTGCCATCATTCCGGCTGGCCTGTAGGTGATTGCACCTACTGGTGCGAGTGATTGGATGTGCAATCCAAAGACGACATCTACTTTTGGGTTTTCCAAAACGCCTTCTTTCACCATTAAACCTGCACCGCCTTCTTCGCCAACTGGTGCTCCTTCTTCTGCCGGTTGAAAAATAAATTTAATGGTGCCCTTCAGTTCGCTTTTATTTTTAGAAAGTATTTCTGCTACTGCCATTAATATTGAGATATGCGAGTCATGGCCGCAAGCGTGCATCACTCCAGTTTCTTGTCCATTGTAAGTCGCTTTTTCTTTAGAAGCAAAAGGCAAACTGTTGCGCTCGGTGACAGGCAAGGCGTCCATATCTGCACGAAGGGCAATCACGGGTCCGGAGTTTCCGGTTTCAAGCAATGCAACCACGCCAGTTTTAGCAACACCGGTCTGCACTTTTAATCCCAACGACTTGAGGTGCTCAGCAACGAAGGCTGCTGTTTTTGTCTCCTGATTGGATAATTCAGGATATTGATGAAAATGCCTGCGCCATTCAATCACTTTGTCCTCCATGGCTTTGGCCTGCAAGTCAAGTTTGGTTTGGAGTTTGGAACTAGTCTGACAAAGCGCTGGCAATGCAGCGGCTGTCATTAAAACGGCACACGCTAATTTCATTGTTGTAGGGATTTAGATTTTACTCAAGCTCGAGCAACAATCTTAAGAATGTTTTCGCTGAAGGCAAACTATTTAGAGTAAATCTCTTTGCCTTTTTCATCCCATTCCTTGCGGATATAAGGCTTGTAGTCTTTATCAAATGGTTCTTTGGCATAGGCGATGACACGTTTGCGCTTGCCATTGGAATAATTTTCGATCCAGTCGCCAATTTTTTCATTCCACTTATATTCTCCCTGCGCCGCCACTACGCCATTCTCGTGCATCATATAGTAGTAGCCGTCTTTTTCATTGTATTCCATGGGAGTTACTTCTTTCAAATGTTTGCGTTCATTAGGGTCGTAATACGTTACATACGAATCTTTTGGCCAGCCTTTATAATATTTGGATTTGTCCTCCACCAAGTCCTGTCGATTGAATTGCATCCATCGACCGTGCTTTGCGCCTTTATAATAAATACCCTCCTCCACTACTACCGGGCCAATCATTTTTTTATAGGGGCCATGAAGCAATACTCCCTTTTTCGGATCGAATGAGGAAGTTCTCCGCACTTCCCTGCGGGTGTAATCATACCAGTAAATATCACGTGCAAAACCGGTGAATTTTTCCTGTTTCTTTTTTAAGACATAAAAAAGTTCCAGCACCATTTTGTCACCGAAGCCCTTACGTGTGAATCCTTTCTTAGTTTTGATTCCATAAAAGGTCTTCCGCTTCGGTTTTTTCTTTTTAGTGGCTATAGGCGCATCTATCTTTTCGTCGAGCGTGAGTAGCTTGAAGGGCTTGTCGGTATCAAACGTAAACTGGCCCTCTTGTACGCGCGGCTCGTTGTTCTGTTGAGCAAATCCAATAACGGGTACAAAAAGGAAAAGGAAAAGCTTCTTCATGAATGTGAAAAACGAAAATACTCAAAAAGTATTTTAACGAATAAAGAAAATCTGAGCTGGTTTAATAAAATAACTCAGATGGCGTGATTTTAATAACTCACCTTTCCCTCGATCGAAAACGATACCTTATTGCTAAGTACCATTTTTTGAGAGCCCACGACTTGATATCGCACAATCACAGACTGGCCGTGATGCTCGTCAAACTCAAGGATCAGTTTTCTTGTTATTGTCATCATCAGGTTTTCTTCTTCAAAAGAAGATTCAATTCGCTTCAGCTCCTTTAGATCATTGCGATAGTAAAACTTTACGGCCTGCACCGGCGATTTTATTTTGGCAACATAAGACCGCATACGAAGATTGCTGTGCTCATCGTCACTTTCACTTATTTGATAAGTGCCTTTATACATTGGCTTGTTGATGATATCCAATTGCTGGAAAGCATCGAGTTCGTTTTTCCATTGGGTTGAATCGGGCATAAACGTAACGGAATCGCTCCGTCCATTGAGTTTTGATTCTTTTGAAACTCTTGCCTTGGTTTGCGTCAAAAGGTGCGATTGCGTTTGCACTAAACTATCAAAATCAAAATAGGGCTTATCGTATTTCAAATTTTCGCGATTGCATGAGCCCAGTAAACATGCCAAGCCAAATGCTAAAAAAGAAATTTTTATCATCACTTCTCGATCAACACTTTACCCGTCATTTCCTTGGGAATAGGAATACCCATAAGCGTAAGTATAGTAGGTGCCAGGTCGCCCAGTTTACCATCATTGATCTTTCCCTTGAAATCATCGTCAACTAAAATACAAGGCACAAGACTGGTTGTGTGCGCTGTGTTTGGCGTACCATCGTCATTAATCATCATGTCAGCATTTCCATGATCAGCTATAATAATAATCGAGTAACCATTCTTTCGTGCTACTTCGGTCACAGCTTCATTACATTGATCCACAGTTTCACATGCAGTTACTACAGCTGAAAAAACTCCAGTGTGCCCTACCATGTCGGGGTTGGCAAAATTCAAACAAATAAAGTCAGCCTCTTTCTTCTCTAATTCAGGAATGATTTTGTCACGAATATCTCGTGCACTCATCTCGGGTTGCAGATCATAAGTTGCTACTTTTGGTGACGGGCACATGATGCGAGACTCGCCGGCAAAAATTTCTTCTCGTCCTCCAGAGAAAAAGAAAGTTACGTGAGGATATTTCTCAGTTTCAGCGATGCGAATTTGCTTTTTGCCAGCCTTCGATACAATCTCGCCTAATGTATTATTCAAATTGTCTTTATCGAAAATCACTTTCACATCGGTGAACGAATCATCGTAGTTTGAAAGCGTTACATAATACAACTTCATTTTCTTCATTCCCTGATCCGGGTAGTCGCTTTGCGTCAGCGCCATGGTAATCTCTCGCCCGCGATCAGTACGAAAGTTAAAACAGATGACAACATCCCCCTCCTTGATTTGAGCTATTGGATTTTGAGATGGATCTGTTAAAACGATTGGTTTTATAAACTCATCGGTCACATTTGCATCATACGATTGTTGAATTGATTTTAGAGCATCCGTAGATTTTTCTCCAGTGCCATTCACCATTACATCGTATGCAAGTTTTACCCGCTCCCAGCGCTTATCCCGGTCCATAGCAAAATATCGACCCACAATACTTGCCAGCTTGCCAGAAGTTTTTGCCAAGTGGCTTTCCAAGTCCTTGATGAAACCCAAGCCGCTCTTCGGGTCCGTATCGCGGCCATCGGTGAACGCATGAACGAAAAGATTTTTTACGCCTTCATTATGCGCAATGGTACAGATTCCTTTCAAGTGTTTAATGTGAGAGTGTACACCTCCATCGGAAACCAGTCCTATCAAATGAACAGCTTTGTTATTCGCCTTTGCGTAGTTGAATGCTGCAAGCAATACTTCATTTTTATCCAGCTCTTTTTCTTCAACAGCCTTGTTGATTCGCACCAAATCCTGATATACGATCCGACCCGCTCCAATATTCATGTGCCCGACTTCACTATTGCCCATCTGGCCTTCGGGCAAACCTACGGCCAAACCCGAGGCCTGAAGCTTGCTATGCGGGTACTTTTTATATAACGAATTGATGTAAGGAGTTTTGGCAGCATCAATAGCCGACACTTTCAAATTTTTTGCGATTCCCCAACCATCGAGGATCATCAGCAATACTTTCTTGTTCATTGATTTTTAAAAAATTGAATGGCAAATATACATTTTCAAATTCCTGCATGCTTTAAAATCCGTCGTCCTCTTTCTTCTCGTCTTTTTTCTTTGGGTCTTTCTTTTTAGCAGCTGAGGCCCCGCTGGCCAAATCATAAGGTGCTTCAAGGCCATAGTAGTTTAGCCGGAATTTATTGATCCACGCCAGTGTCTCATCATCGCTGCCGGGAATGAATACCAGCTCTCCTACTTTCGCTTTGCTTGCGTTTGTTTTCTTTGTGATCAAATCGTTGAACAATTGGTTTGAAGATTGCACCATCAGGCGATTGTCTTCATAGCCGAAATAATACCAAGCTTCTGGCGAGGCTTTGAAAAATACATGAAAGACCGGAGCCCCGTCTTCATTCTTTCTTATCTCCATAAATCCTTCAAACCCTCCGTTGATGTCGTTATGACCGATGTTGCTAATGCCAATGGTTCCCTCGCTGTAAAATGCCTTCTTTGCCTGAGACCATTTGAAGTTCACATTTGAAAAGATGATCGAGGCAGCTCCCAATTGAGGAACTAATGACAGCGAAGTATAAGCCTGTTGAGATTTCTGTTCATAATCTTTTGCTACTTTTTCGCCCACAATGTTGGCAATTTTGTAGAGTAACTCAGATTGATCACCAAGGCCTTCACTTGATCCTTCGTTCTTAATTACTTCTTGTAAGTTGACAGCCATCATTTGATAAGCTGCGGATGGCAGATTCATATTCGCCATGAGAAATGAATTCATCTTTATTTCATTAGTCTCCAGATTCCCTGAGCCGAGCGAGCTTGCAGTAATATTGAAATCATTTGAGCCTTTGAAAAAACTGACCGGTCCTTCAAAATGAACTTCCTGTTTGTCTTCATTATAATTAAAAACTTTGCCAGATAATTTTTCACCGGCTGCCTTCCGGCGATCCTCAATTTTAAACTCGCCACTTTCTTTGTCGAAATAGAGCGAGCCGCTTGGCAAAAAAAAGTCGTCATCGCTTTCGTCCTTTTTATCAGACACAAAAGTGATGTACAAGCTGTTGTCGGCAGCAAAATGCAGACCTGCTTCTGCTTTACGTCCGCCTTCGGTTACGGCTTGATCAAAGTCGAGGTAAATTTCCTTTTCGTCACCGCTTTGATTGTACACAATCCATGTATCGTAGTTTTTAATCTTTTTCAAGTCAAGTTTTACAAAACCTTTCAATTGCAAAGCCGGTTTAGTGGCATACATCACCATGTCGCCTTTGTAAAAAATACGGGGAGCTACCAATATTTTGTCTTTATCTATTACAGCACCATTGGCCACGGTTTGCATTGGCGCACTCTCTTTGCTTTTTCTCTTTTTGGTATCATCCCCAATAGGCTCCAAATGGAAGTCAGTCATTTTGATAGCGAAGGTGTCACTGGCTGCATTTACATATTGATAAGTGGCATATCCCGAAAATTCTTTGCGCGACACGATGTCTACAACTCCTTTAGTGAGACGGTGGTATCCGTTGAGTGTGTCCAAAACAATCACGGTATTTTTTAGTTGGCCGATTTTGGCATTTTCCAAAATGAGCACTTCGTTATTCTCAGGAGTAATCTTGGCGTCGGCTACTATGATGTATGGGATACCACTCACTTTCAGCTGCTGCAACTGAATGTCGTACTCCGCTTTCTCGGCATTGAAGCGCAGCGAATCAAGTTCTTTTCTTGTCGTGTAGAAATAAGAGTTTTCAATCGGCACGTCAGCCGCTTTAGTCATTACAATTTTCTGTGTATTTAAATCCCAGCGAGCTTGAGGAATTGATGTCTTAAACTGAGCATATGGAAATTCAATGGCTGCTTCACCTTCAACTTCGGGGCTAATCGTGGCAAAATTTTGTTCGAGGTTAAATTTCAGTCGCACATCGTTACCGGCTAAAGCTGGTTTATCAGGGTTTCCGGTTTTCACCTCAAATCGTGCATGCCGCGCTCCAAAGTCTTTTGAAGAGAAATTCAATTCGCGGCTAGCCACTTCAGAGCCACGGGTGCTAATCCGGCCACCGCCAGTAACTCCTTTTTTGGAAATGGTAAGACTGCCATTGAGCGTAGCTGTCTTTTGATACAATGAAAAAGGCTCCTTCAGGTTTTTCACCTTGAATTTATCCTGCTTTGGAAACCACTTCATCTGGTAATCAGTGAATGTAACCTGTGGAAAATTCACAGCGCCAAACTGTTTGTCTCTGATCTCACCCACAGTTCCCTTGGCTAACACCGAGTCAGGATAAAAGGTAAAGTCATTTGATTCAGTTGTTAACGCCAAATAATCAATTCGGCCTGTGGCATGAAGGCCGGCGTTGTCCATATTAATTCCACCATACAATTTGCCGTCTCCCAAATACAAATTGTAGCCGGTCTTTGGTATCGCGTGGGTAAAGCCCAGTGATTTGTCGGCCATAGTATGCAGTTTCTCTTTGAAGCTTGGGAACATGCCGCTGGAGACAAACGTACCATCAAAATTGATTGAGCCCGGATCGGCATCGTTAAGGCTATCTAGTTTAAAGGGAGGCACTACAAAAAAGACAGATCGATCATAAGCACCATTAAGCACTTCTTTTCTGTCGAAATAAATTGCGCCCCCAGCACTAGCATCAAGTCTCGGAAAATTTGGATATTTTATCTTTCCAGATTTATTATCCGGTTTGTTAATATATAATGTGCCCGAAGTTTTATTGGCCGATGCTTGTAAGCCACCCGCCGCAGCTGCTGTTGAGTCAGCTCCTACCATCGAATTATTTACTCGCCTACGTGTTCCATCCTTTTCAGTTACATAAAATCGAATTGAATCGATATGATTAAGGCTCACAAAGAAGCTGTCGTATTTAAGCGTGAAGTTTTTTCCTGTGATTTCAAAATTGCCGGCATTGATTGTGCCTTTGAATTTCAAATCGCGATTTTGCAAAAAAAGTTATTACGCTGCTATCCGGCTTTACAAGCACGTTCAACGAATCACTGATATTAAATTCATCCACACCATGCACTGTCATCGTATTCTTTTTGAAGTTGATGGTGGCATTGGCAACGGTATCTGCCAGCGAATGGATTTTCATGTTGTCATAATCGGTCTTGCCCTTGGCCGCTTCCAAAAAATGGATGGCTTTATCCCGCACATGAATTTTGCCTGTACGGGCATCGTAGTCGATCATGCCCTTCTGTGAAAGAAAGTCTGCGGCCATGCGCACAGCACCGGCATTTCTTTTGGCATCGGTCAATTCAAAAACAGAAAAGTCCTGGGTATTGTTGCGCACTGCGTAGTTAACTACCAATGCAAATGGATTGAAATCAAAGTTCTGAGTACTGAGCTGGCGAAAATCTTCTGGATCATAAAAATCGTGCGATTCGATGACCATTGGAGAGACATGCGCGCTGCCTTCGGTAAAAATGTCGAGGCTGTCGGATTTTAGATTCCATCGTATCCGATCTGCATTGAAGTCAACGCCAAAATAAGAAGAGGAGAATGGCGCTTTATGAAGGGGCGCGTCACTACGACCCAGTGCCAAAGTTTGTCTGCCGTAATTGTACCGCAACTGCATAGAAGGGTGAACGAGAGAATCGCTGCCCTGATAGATAACGATACGGGCATTGCTTGACATTACCAAAGAATCCTTGAATGTTAGTGACAACGCAACAGCTTTAAATTTTTTATCGGACTCACCCAATACCTCAATTGTTGCCGGCTTGCCACTCACCGAGTTGCTTGTCATCATTGGGCCTTCTAATCCAAAACCTCCAGAATAATGAAGCTTGTCGGAGCCAAGGCCAAGAATGGTCACATTATTTTCATACGATTTAAATCGAGGATAGGCAGCAGGATTCTTTCCTACATGTTTGACGCTTTTGTATTCAAAAATACCAGGCACCTTTCCCGGCAAACGCCCGACATAAGTAAGTTTTCCCTGCACGGCACTTAGCGCCGCTTGCGCAGTTTTAAAATTGTATTTGCTGAACTCGTAAAAAACGGAGTCTGCACTTAGTCCGGCCGGTGACCAATCGAACTTGCCGCCTTCACCAACAAAAACCCTGTCGCGCAAAGAGAATGTGCCCTTTGTACTTTTCAGAAATGCAGAGTCAAAAGGTGTGATAAAGTTGAGCGACAATTGTTTGAAAATAATTACCGGCCCGAGCAACTGGGGTTGTGGCACAGGTCGCTGCCATGTGGGTATCGTAGCTGCAATGGAGTCTGCCTTGGGGTCATATACTACACGAGAAGTATCTGGCGCTGCCGGTTCCAGATAATCAAATGTGTAATCGTCATCGGAGGCACGCAAGCGAAAATACTTCTCATAGTTGAGGGCATGATGCTCAAAAAAATCCCGAGCCTGATGTAAAGTGAGGTTGACCTGATTTGGATTATTCTTTTCAATGGCTTTACCAATCACCCGCAAGAAAACCGTCAACTTTTGCGCATCAATTTTCTCTACATTGATGGCGGCTACAAGCGTTCCGTAATAATTGACAAAGTGAGGTTGAACCCTATATCCTTTCTTCTTCATAAGGCGTGCCTGTTTTTTGATCATCATCTGCTGATCAGGGCTAAGATTGATCCAGGCACCGCCAAAAGAAGCACCAATGGACGAAGCATCAATGGCTTTTGTGTTTTCAAGAGCCACCCGCACGCTATCCTGAAATGCAAGTTTAACGGGCTCCTCAGTCTGAGCCAGCACCACGCGGCATGCGAGGAGAAATACCAGTGTATATAATGAGGGTTTTTTCACGCCACAAAGGTTTGAAAGTTCGGAAATAAATGGCGAAAGTTCTAATGAACAGGCAGATACGCTGCATATTCAAACGTACAACTGACTCAATTATTTCTTCACGAGCTGAAGGCAAGCCCATGATTCGCGACTATCGCGATTAATTTCATGGAGATCGAATTTTAGGCCTTCCTTTTTAAGATCGTCGATATCTTTTTCATAAAAACCACTGAGTAGCAAGTGCCCGCCACGAAGAAGCTGATTTGAATATTCTTTGATCTCTTCCAACAAAATATTGCGATTGATATTGGCCAGGATGATATCAAACCTGTTTTCAAACTTCATGTCACCTATTTTTCCAAGCCGGATATTAATATTGGTGCAGTGATTGATCTCTGCGTTTTCTTTCCCGTTTGTCATACTCCATTCATCAATGTCAAACGCGTCGATATATTTTGCTCCAAGTTTCGAAGCCATAATAGAAAGAATAGCAGTGCCACAGCCTGCGTCCATCACAATCTTGTTGCTATGATCGATATCCATTTGGTTTTTCAACATCAGGTAAGTAGTCTGATGGTGCCCTGTGCCAAATGACATTTTGGGTGTAATAATTATCTCGTAAGGGAATTTCTTTTCGATTTTATGAAACTCCGCCCGCACAACGCATTTGTCTTCAACAAAAATCGGCTCTACGTTTTTCTCCCATTCTTCATTCCAGTTCTGTTTTTCAATTTTATCAAGAGAAAACAAAAGTGGAGAGACGTGATTGTATTTTCCCTTGATGGATTCTATGGCTGAGGCATTAAATTTTTCACCTTCTGCATAAGCTTCAAAGCCATTTTCTGTCTCCATAAAAGTATCAAAGTCGGCTTCGGCTATTTCTGCCATCAATATTTCAGAAAATTCAGGATGACAAACTACTTGGAGGCGGGTGTAGTACATATATTCTAGTACAACAAAAATGCCGATTCGTTTGCGATTTATCAAGGTGCTATCGCATCCATTCATTAAAACGCTTTACCTTTGCCTAATGCTTTCGATTCAAACATTCACGTTCAATGCTTTCTCAGAAAACACGTACGTTGTTTTCGATGAAACCCGAGAGGCTGTGATTATCGACCCCGGTTGTTATTCGCGCGAAGAGCAACATGAACTTAGTTCGTTTATTGAAGGCCAACAACTAAAAGTAAAATATATACTTAACACGCATTGTCATATCGATCACGTGCTGGGCAATGATTTTGCAAAAAATAAATACAAGGCTCCATTGCTGATTCACAAGACCGAAGAAGCAACCCTGAAGTCAGTGAAAAATTATGCGCCACTTTATGGCTTCGATGGTTATCGCGAGGCCGAACCGGATAAATTTATTGATGAAAAGGATCTTATCGAATTTGGGAACACCTCTTGGAAAATACTCTTTCTACCAGGCCATGCCCCAGGTCACATTGGCTTTTACGATGAGAAAGAAAAAATAATTTTCAGTGGTGATGTGCTTTTTGCAGGAAGTATAGGTCGCACGGATTTGCCCGGAGGAGATTTTGATATTCTGATACAAAGCATTCATCAAAAGTTATTCGCACTCCCCGACGAAGTAATTGCTTACACTGGTCACGGTCCAACCACGACTATTGGTGAAGAGAAGATTTCAAATCCTTTTTGTGCGTTAAGTTTGCTCAAATGAAAAGACATCTCCCCAATGCGCTCACTTGCGCCAATTTGTTGTGCGGCTGTCTTGGTATTGTTTTTTGTTTAGAAAACAGAAGCGTGCCCATTGCCTATTTTGTTTGGGCTGCCTGTGTTTTCGATTTTTTCGACGGGTTTGCAGCACGCTGGCTAAAAGTTACTTCGTCCATTGGCAAAGAACTTGATTCCCTCGCCGACATGGTGAGTTTCGGTTTGTTGCCGTCATTGGTGATGTATAAAATGATAGGTTCGTCTTCGGATAGTGTTTATTTACCTTTTTTCGGCTTTATAATTGCAGTTTGCTCGGCATTAAGGCTTGCAATTTTTAACGTAGACGAAACGCAACACGACTCATTCAAAGGATTAAATACGCCGGCCAATACTATATTTATCACATCGCTGCCATTTGTAACCGGCACTATCGGGTCGTTCATTCAGCAGTCGTGGGTTTTAGTTTCGATTACCTTTATCTTTTCGCTGCTCTTGGTTTCCCGTATCGATATTTTAGCCTTCAAGTTCAAAGACTTTTCGTGGCAGCATAATAAATTAAGGTTTACTTTTTTGACTTGTGCAGTATTACTGCTGGTATTATTGGGTAAAGTTGCCTTGCCATTGATCATACTAACCTATATCGCGTTTTCGTTAGCTGGCAAACTATTAAAGTTGCAAGGCTGATTCATTTTGATTTGGTTCGGGTGCAGAAAAAAAAACTCCTTTTCATACTTTTATTGGCGGTCGTCACTGATGCGTTTAGCCAATCCTCTTTGCTGAGCTCCGGCAGTTGGTATAAATTTTCTGTGACCAGCGATGGCGTTTGTAAAATTGACTACGCTTTACTTCAAAAAGCGGGCATCAATCCCGCGCAAATCAACCCAAAGAATATAAGAATGTTTACAGGTCAGCCAGGTATGCTGCCGCAACCAAATAGTGCTGCACGTGTCAATGATCTAACAGAAATTGCAATTACTGTTTCGGGCGAAGCTGACGGGAAGTTTGACGGGAGCGACTATATTCTTTTTTTTGGACAAGGTCCGGATACTTTCAGTTTCAATCAGCAAAAAAATATCTTCAGTTACCAAAACAACTTATACACCGATAAAAATTATTATTTCATAACCATTTCATCTACACCGGGTAAGAGGCTTTCACAAAGTCAAAGTGTTTCGGGTAGTTTTCCTGTGATCAATCAGTTCGATGACTTTGCCTACTACGAAACTGATAAGTACAATTTATTAAACTCGGGCCGGCAATGGTTCGGCGAACAGTTTGATCAATCACTTCAGCTCACTATACAGTTTACTATTCCCGGTATTGTCTCTAATTCTACTATCACACTGGCAAGTCAGGTGATGGCGCAATCAATCACGGATTGTTCATTCAATGTCTTTTTCAACAATAGTTCGCTTCTTGAACAACCAATTGTTGCTATCCCTAACACTACCTATGGCATCAAAGGCAGTATTCGGGTTGATACAATTTCCTTTAACGAATCCTCGGTAAGTGCCGCTACGCAAAGCAGCCAGCAAATAAAATATCAGTTTAACAAAGGCGGACCCGGCATTTCCATCGGGTACCTTGACTATCTGCTTTTCAGTTTAAAAAGATCATTGGCATTGTACGGCAACCAAACGAATTTTACTTCATCTGCCAGTACTACGAATCCGGTTTCTACTTTTCAAATCAATTCTGTCACGGCTACGGATTTGATCTGGAATATCACCAATCCCTTTCTGGTAAAGAATCAGGCTATGCAACTGAATGGAAGTGTGTTTATGTTTTCCACCACAACTGATTCATTGAAACGGTTTGTAGTTTTTGATCCTGCAAAAGTCTCCCCGCCAAATTTCGAGTCGACAGTGCCCAATCAAAACCTGCACGGTATTACTTCGGCAGATATGCTGATAATTACTTACCCACCGCTGATGGCTCAGGCCACGCGGTTGGCTTCATACCGGCAAAGTCATGATCAGTTAAATGCCCAGGTAATTTCAACAGACTTAATTTTTAATGAATATGGCGGAGGGAAACCCGATCTCACTGCCATTAGGGATTTTATTCGCGATGTGTACACAAAATCGAGTGGCCAACTAAAGTTTGTATTACTTTTTGGCCGTGGGTCATTCGATTATAAAAATCGTGTACTCGACAACACTAATTTTGTCCCGATTTATGAGTCATACTCATCGCTCGATCCACTGGGCACATATTCGTCCGACGATTATTTTGGATTCCTGGAAAGCAATGAAGGAGCATGGCCCGAAAATCCTGCCGTGAATTACTCATTGGATATCGGCATCGGCCGTATTCCGGCAAAAAGCTTAGCCGAAGCACAGACAATCGTTGACAAACTTATCGATTATGACACCAACCCAAACCGGTTTGGTCCTTGGCGTAAAGATTTTCTTTTTGTCGCTGATGATGGTGACTTTAATATTCATGAAAATCAGGCCGATCAGCTTGCTAATTCTATTGAGCAGACGCATATAGAGTTCAATACCAAGAAACTCTTCCTTGATGAGTACATACAAATTATGGAGGCTACAGGGCAATTTAGTCCCGATGCAAGCAAGGCACTGGATTTAGCTATAAGGGAAGGAGTCGCCGTTGTAAATTATACGGGCCATGGATCGGAGCAGGTCTGGACGCAGGAACAAATTCTGACACCTGCTTTAGTTCAAAGCTGGAAAAATGCACCAAAGTATCCGCTGTTTGTAACTGCCACGTGCGAGTTTGGAAGAAATGACGACCCACTTATTATTTCGTCCGCTGAGTTGGCCATTTTACAAAAAGGGGGAGGAGCTATCGGGCTTGTAACAACTGCACGACCTGTGAATTCGGGCACCAACTTTCAATTGAATCAGGCATTTTATCAAGCGCTGTTTACTAAGAACAACAATATGTTTAGAAGGCTTGGTGATATCATGCGTGATACAAAAAACAATAGTCTTAGCGGTGTATCCAACAGAAACTTTTCGTTGTTAGGCGATCCCTCGATGAATCTCGCATTGCCTAACAATCAGGTTGTGGTGGATCAAATTAAAACCTTGTCGGGATCAGATACACTTAAAGCGCTTTCGCAAGTTTCAATTACAGCTGAAATCCAAAAGAATGGAAGTAAGCTCAGCACCTTTACGGGCACGGCTAATATTATCCTTTATGATAAGATCCAAAACTTTGTCACTCTGGGTGATCCGGATGAAATTGTAAATCCACCAGCTCCGCCTTATAATTTTACGCAGCGCGCCAATAAACTATTTGAAGGTTCTGTTTCTGTTCAGCAAGGACTCTTTCAATTTGATTTTGTAATACCAGATAATTTGGCGGCTGGTTTTGATACAGGAAAATTAAGTCTTTACGTGGGTACTGGTGATGGAACTGAGGGTACGGGAGCTAACACTAATTTTTTGGTTGGTGGTCTTGAGGTTGCTCCACCACCTGATACCACGCCTCCGGTGATTAACCTGTTTATGAGCGATTCAACATTTGTAAACGGAGGTACAGTTGGCGCAAGCACTCAACTATTTGCAACGCTGGCCGACAACAGCGGAATCAACACCGCATCTGTCAATCCGCAAAATGATATTATAGCCTTGCTTGATAACAAATGGTCATATGTTGTGAATGACTATTACACAGCTGATAAAAATAATTTTAAAAAAGGTACGGTAGTTTATCCCCTCGACACTCTCAAAAACGGAAAGCATACTCTTTCTCTTACCGCGTCCGACACATATAACAATTCTTCAACAACTACCATCAGTTTTATAGTAACTGAAAGTAGCGGAATAGATATCGGTGATTTTGGCAATTATCCCAACCCTTTTAATTCTACAAATGAGTCAACGACATTTTACTTTACCCATACAAGAGCAGGAGAAGATTTAGAAGCAACTTTAGTTATTTATAATCTCGTCGGGCAGGCACTTTCAAGTATTGATTATTCTATTCCGGCAAGTCCTTATCAAGTAAATCTGGGTCAATGGAATGGAGAAAGTGCTGATAAAATAAAATATGGACCAGGAATATACGTTGCAAGGCTTTCTGTCCGTTCCCTTGCGGATGGCTCAAAAAATGAACGTGCCGCGAAACTTATTATTTTGAATTGATTACCTTTAACCCTGTAAGTGCTTATGAAAAAATGTTTATTTAGTTGGCTGGTTGTGATGATGACGGCACCTTGGTTGAGGGCTCAAAATACCGGGCAGGTTATAGGTCAGGATTCATCGAACCATGTGATCACCACGGCAGTTCCATTTCTTACAATCACCCCCGATTCCCGAGCTGCCGGTATGGGCGATGTGGGCGTAGCTACTTCTGCCGACGCAAATTCCAGCTATTGGAATCCGGGTAAGCTTGTTTATGTAGACAAGGGTTACGGATTTTCAACTTCGTACACACCTTGGTTGGCACGGATCATCAATGATATGAAATTGCTATACCTCACAGGTTTTTATAAAATTGATCGTGAACAGGTAGTTTCCGCTTCTCTGAAATATTTTGATATGGGCGATATCCAGCTTAACCATGGCCCGGATCCATCCCAACAAGACGGCAGGTACAACCCACGTGAATACGCGGTTGATGTGACCTACTCAAGATTGCTTACAGAACACTTCTCCTTGGGCGGTACTTTGCGATACATACGCTCAAATCTGACAGGAGCAATCCCCACTAACCCTGACGCCAGAGCGGGTAATTCAGTTGCTGTCGACATTGGGAGTTACTACACCAAGCAATTTACTGATCACAATGCCACGCTGTCATTGGGTGGAGCGATAACGAATATTGGTTCAAAGATGACTTATACCAGTGCGGCTAATAAAAGCTTCATCCCAACCAACATACGAATTGGTGGTGCCTACAAAACAGAACTAGACCAGTTGAACAGTCTCACTTTCGCGCTGGATTTTAATAAACTGATGGTGCCCAGCACTGCGCCAGGCAGCACCTCCAAGCCTTTACTTAACGGAATATTTGGTTCATTTACTGATGCCCCACTCTCAAGAGAGTTAGCAGAAGTTACCATCTCTTCGGGTATGGAATACTGGTACAATAATTTCTTTGCCGCCCGACTTGGTTATTTTTATGAAGCTAAAGATCAGGGCAATCGTAAATATTTAACTTCAGGTGTAGGCTTCCGGTATGAAAGCGTAAACAAAGACATGTTTGGTCTTGATGTTGCTTATATGATACCAACTACCATCGGCCAAAATGCTTTAGCAGAGACAATCAGGTTTACATTATTCTACGTACTTCCCGTTAAAGAAGTCAAACAAAATGAGTCTGTAACTGATTAATTGAATGCTGAATCGTTCAATTGCACCTCCGTTTTCTCAAAATTTTTCCTTTGAATTGCCTGCAGCAGAAGTTACTCCAATAGCTGATGGAGTTAATTTTATTTTTCTCGGCGGGCTTCAGCAGGAAGTATTCAAACTGGAAATCATTTTTAATGCAGGTAAATGGTACGAGCCTAAACTTGGTCTTTCGCACTTCACGTCAATCCTTCTCAACAAAGGCACGAGTGATAAATCTTCTAAAGAAATTGCGGAATTGTTCGATTATTATGGTGCTCAAATAGAAATTTCTCCCGGGTACGACTTTACTTCTGTTTCGTTATATGCCCTGAAGAAGCATGTTCATGAAATCGTTCCGTTGTTTTGTGAAATCCTGACATCCCCGATGTTTCGTCAGGAAGAATTTGACCTTCAACGAGATATCTTTCTTCAAAATCTAAAAGTCAATAATGAGAAAAATAGTTTTGTTGCCTCTAAACTGATTCGCAAAAATATTTTTGGCGCAGTTCATCCGTACGGAAGTTCTATAGAAGAGAATGACGCCGCAACTTTGACGGTAAATGAATTACTGAATTACTTCAAGAGCAATTTTTCTCCAAGTGAAGTCTATTTAATGGGAAATTTCGATTCACATCAGGTTAAATTTTTAAAGGATCAATTTGTCTCCCTGCAATTGAAGAGGCAAGAGAACAAAATGCATTTTGATGTTATACCAGGGCAAAGTGCTCAGCATATATCAAAACAGAATAGTGTCCAAAGTTCAATCCGCTTGGGTAAGCTAACTGCTACCCGTGGTCACGCAGATTACTTTTCGCTGCTCTTACTAAACCACATTCTCGGCGGCTACTTTGGCTCACGATTAATGAAAAATATCCGTGAGGAGAAAGGACTTACTTATGGGATTTATTCTTCTATAAATTCCTTTAAACATAAAAGTTTGTTTTCCATTGGAGCCGATGTTGACAAAGGCAATTTAGAGCTAACGATCACGGAGATAAAAAAGGAACTACAAACTCTACGGGAGCATCTCATTCCTGAGGATGAGCTTCTTACTGCAAAAAATCATTTCCTTGGAAGCTTACAGCTGGATGCAGCCAATCCATTCTCTCTTTTGGATAAGATTAAGAACATCCATTTAAATCAGTTGAGCAAAGACTACTACAAGAATCTGGTTGCTTCAATACAATCTTCAGATTCCATAAGCCTTCGAGAGATCGCTCAAAAGTACTTTACGGTAGCGGACCTTTTTGAGGTTGCTGTAGGCTGAATTATCTCTTTCGGCTGATCCTGTATTTAGAGTAGAAAACTTTGTAACCTCTGTTTACGGCTGGCTGTAAACGATAAAAGCCCCACTATCAAGTGGGGCTTTTATAAAAAGTTCAGGCAACGACCTACTCTCCCGGGTTTTACCCTAGTACCATTGGCGCTGGTGGGCTTAACTGCTCTGTTCGGAATGGGAAGAGGTGGTCCCCACCGCCATAGTCGCCTTAAGTTCTTTAGCGCTCCAGTGGGTTGGTTTATCCCCCACCGTCCCGATCGTTATCGGGATCGCCTTAAGTTCCTGAGTCCTGAGCTGGTAGTCTGAGTCTGTAAGTAACGAATACTACTAAAGACTATCGACTAACTGCTTTGGACTATTTCAATAATCGTTAACACACCGGAGAAAAGAATACTTAGAGTCTGTAGTACATGCAAACGAGCACGTGAGGTGAAAAATTTGTTATTCGAAGCGTTCGGGCCATTAGTACCGCTCGGCTTTGTCATTACTGACTTTACACCTGCGGCCTATCAACGTCATCGTCTCTGACGGCCCTCTATGGAAGTCTCATCTCGGGGCGGGGTTCGCGCTTAGATGCTTTCAGCGCTTATCCGCTCCCAACGTAGCTACCCGGCTGTGCAGCTGGCGCTACAACCGGTACACCAGCGGTTGGTCCAATCCGGTCCTCTCGTACTAAGATCAGGACCCCTCAAACTTCCTACGCCCATCACAGATAGGGACCGAACTGTCTCACGACGTTCTGAACCCAGCTCGCGTGCCACTTTAATAGGCGAACAGCCTAACCCTTGGGACCTTCTCCAGCCCCAGGATGTGACGAGCCGACATCGAGGTGCCAAACCTCCCCGTCGATATGAGCTCTTGGGGGAGATCAGCCTGTTATCCCCAGAGTACCTTTTATCCTTTGAGCGATGGCCCTTCCATGCAGAACCACCGGATCACTATATCCTGCTTTCGCACCAGCTCGACCCGTCGGTCTCACTGTCAAGCATGCTTGTGCTATTGCACTCCACGTACGGTTACCAAGCGTACTGAGCATACCTTTGAAAGCCTCCGATACACTTTCGGAGGCGACCACCCCAGTCAAACTACCCACCACACAATGTCCCACGCTTGTCGCGTGGTTAGGCATCAAGAAAATAAAGGGCGGTATTTCACCGTTGGCTCCCCGCAACCTAGCGGCCGCGGATCAGTGCCTCCCGCCTATCCTACACATCATCCTCCCAATGCCAATGTGAAGCTATAGTAAAGGTTCATGGGGTCTTTCCGTCCCGTGACGGGTACACGGCATCTTCACCGTGACTACAATTTCACCGAGCTCATGGCTGAGACAGCGCCCAGATCGTTACACCATTCGTGCAGGTCGGAACTTACCCGACAAGGAATTTCGCTACCTTAGGACCGTTATAGTTACGGCCGCCGTTTACTGGGGCTTCAGTTCAACGCTTCGCACTTGCGCGCTAACGTCCCCCCTTAACCTTCCAGCACCGGGCAGGTGTCAGGCCTTATACTTCATCTTTCGATTTCGCAAAGCCATGTGTTTTTGTTAAACAGTCGCCTGGGCCATTTCTCTGCGGCCCTCGATTGCTCGAGGGCACCCCTTCTCCCGAAGTTACAGGGTTATTTTGCCGAGTTCCTTAGCCATGGTTCACTCGAGCACCTTAGAATATTCTTCTTGACTACCTGTGTCGGTTTGCGGTACAGGTACCATAATCATATGCTTAGAAGGTTTTCTTGGAAGTCTGCTTACACTCTCTATCACTTCGGCCGAGGCCTCTGTGTACTGTTGGGTTTCAGCATCATTGGCGGATTTGCCTACCAAAGATATACCTACGCCTTTCAACGCCCTATTCCGTCAGGGCGCGGAGCTATCACTCCTCCTTCTCTCCTTCGCTCATTACGGTAGTACGGGAATATTAACCCGTTGTCCATCAGCTTCTCCTTTCGGATGCGCCTTAGGCCCTGACTTACCCGCGGCTGATTGACATTGCCGCGGAAACCTTAGTCTATCGGTGGGCAGGGTTCTCACCTGCCTTATCGTTACTTATGCCTACATTTGCTTTTCCAATCGCTCCACCTCGGGTGACCCCTGGGCTTCTCCGCAGTTGGAATGCTCCCCTACCACTCTAGTATTGCTACTAAAATCCTGAGCTTCGGTACTATACTTGATGCCCGATTATTATCGATGCCCTGTCGCTCGACCAGTGAGCTGTTACGCACTCTTTAAAGGAATAGCTGCTTCCAAGCTAACCTCCTGGCTGTCTCGGCAACTGGACCGCCTTAGTTCAACTTAGTATAGATTTAGGGACCTTAGCTGCAGGTCTGGGTTCTTTCCCTCTCGGACACGGACCTTAGCACCCGCGCCCTCATTGCAAGGTATATTTAACAGCATTCGGAGTTCATCAGGATTTGGTAGGATGTGACTCCCCCTAGTCCTATTGGTAGCTCTACCTCTGTTAAACTCTGACCCTCACACTGCTCCTAAAAGCATTTCGGGGAGTACGAGCTATTTCTCAGTTTGATTAGCCTTTCACCCCTACCCTCAGCTCATCCAAAAACTTTTCAACGTTTACTAGTTCGGACCTCCACCCCGGGTTAACGGGGCTTCATCCTGGCCAAGGGTAGATCACAAAGTTTCGCGTCTACTACCACTGACTACGCGCCCTATTCAGACTCGCTTTCGCTCCGGCTGCATGTTTTTAAACACTTAACCTTGCCAGTGACAGTAACTCGTAGGCTCATTATGCAAAAGGCACGCCATCACTCCATCTCGGAGCTCTGACCGCTTGTAAGCGTATGGTTTCAGGTTCTCTTTTCACCCTCCTGTTCGGAGTACTTTTCACCTTTCCTTCACAGTACTGGTTCACTATCGGTCTCTCAGATGTATTTAGCCTTACCGGATGGTGCCGGCAAATTCAAACGGGGCGTCTCCGACCCCGCCCTACTCAGGATACTACCTCTCCCCTCCTCTTTCTCTTACGGGGCTCTCACCCTCTATGGCCTGCTTTCCCACGCAGTTCAAATCTGATTCGGTTGCAATTATGTAGTCCTATAACCCCCAACGGGCCGTAACCAATTGGGTTTGGGCTCTTGCGCTTTCGCTCGCCACTACTGGCGCAATCACTGTTGTTTTCTCTTCCTCCAGGTACTTAGATGTTTCAGTTCCCTGGGTCTGCTCACCTTGCGGTGTACCATGCCTTCAGCATGGTGGGTTGCCCCATTCGGACACCTGCGGATCACGTCCTGTTTGCGGATCCCCGCAGCTTTTCGCAGCTTACCACGTCCTTCTTCGCCTCTGAGAGCCTAGGCATCCCCCATACGCCCTTTCTTACTTCTTTTCGATTCACCTATGTGCTCGTTGCTCGGGATACTTTCGTATCCTCTTTTACTACTTACTCTCTACTCTTTCTCCAGTATGTCAATGAACTCTTTGTCAGTATTTAGTCCTGAGTCTTAAGTCTTGAGACGGCTTCCCAAGTACTCTTCACAGGTACCAACAACGCGATAATTCGTTGATTCGGTAATTCGTTGATGTCTCCATCAATCCCCTAATCACGCTTACCTTTTCAATCTTTCAATCTCAACAACCTCGTTTGATTGTTGTTTCTCTTCTCTCGATCAACTCATCAGCATTATCTGCTCATCAGCTAATCATCTCCTCTGGTGGAGAATATCGGATTCGAACCGATGACCCCCTGCTTGCAAAGCAGGTGCTCTAGCCAGCTGAGCTAATCCCCCGTTTTAGTCCTGAGCCTCTAGTCTTTAGTCTTGAGTGTCTCAAGACTATTAACTCAATACTCACTACTTTTCAGTGGGCCTGCGTGGACTCGAACCACGGACCTCTACATTATCAGTGTAGCGCTCTAACCACCTGAGCTACAAGCCCTCTTCTTTAAGCTGCCAGCTTTTAGCCTTGAGCTCCGAGCTTGTGCTGGTGGTGCCAGCCGGTTCTTTTCGTTACTCCAAACTTCAAGCTATCTCCCTCTTTATCCTTCTGACAGGACTCGCAGCTCGTAGCTTGCAACTTTGCAGCTTTCCAGTAAAATACTCGAACAAATAAAATTGATAGCGGGCCTGGCCAAGGTTTTCCAAGTATCAAGTCGTAAGTAGTTAGTCCTTAGACTTACCTCACTTACAACCATAACTTAGCTCCAGAAAGGAGGTGTTCCAGCCGCACCTTCCGGTACGGCTACCTTGTTACGACTTAGCCCCAGTCACCGGTTTTACCCTAAACAGCGCCTTGCAGCAACTGCCTTCAGGTCCTCCCAGCTTCCATGGCTTGACGGGCGGTGTGTACAAGGTCCGGGAACGTATTCACCGCAGCATTGCTGATCTGCGATTACTAGCGATTCCAACTTCATGCAGGCGAGTTGCAGCCTGCAATCCGAACTGAGACGTCCTTTTTGTGATTGGCTCGCTGTCACCAGCTGGCAACACTTTGTAGACGCCATTGTAGCACGTGTGTAGCCCTGGG
>Ga0206902_10062_pt2 | contig 28050 bp, 27 predicted proteins | sample Alteio_BWOrgHeat_44_FD_153242 | JGI IMG/M metagenome (GOLD analysis project Ga0206902, IMG submission 153242) | Enriched cells from forest soil in Barre Woods Harvard Forest LTER site, Petersham, Massachusetts, United States -... | ecosystem: Environmental > Terrestrial > Soil > Temperate forest >... | reverse complement strand
GCTACCCAATCGCAACTCATTCAAGCAGAAAAAATGGCTTCACTGGGTGAATTAACGGCGGGCATAGCCCATGAAATACAAAACCCTTTGAATTTCGTTAATAATTTTTCAGAAGTCAACAAGGAATTGATCGAGGAATTGAAAATTGAAGCGGCAGCGGGCAATAATAGCGAAGTCATTACCATTGCCAATGACATCAGTACGAATGAACAAAAAATAAACCTCCACGGAAAGCGTGCCGACGCCATCGTTAAAGGGATGCTGCAGCACTCGCGTTCAAGTAAAGGCGTAAAGGAACTGACAAACATAAATGCCCTGGCGGAAGAATACCTGAGGATTGCCTATCATGGATTTCGTTCAAAAGACAATACGTTCAACGCATTTCTAAAAATTATCTTCGATGAAAGCCTGGGTAAAATAAATGTTATACCTCAAGATATAGGGAGAGTATTGCTAAACTTATACAACAATGCTTTTTATGCTTTGGCTGAGAAAATGCAAGTGAAGGTGGAAGGTTTTGAACCAACGGTTACCTTAATCACAAAAAAAACACTGCACCAGGTTGCCATTACCGTTGCTGATAATGGAAATGGCATTCCGCAAAAAGTAGTTGACAAAATCTTTCAGCCATTTTTCACCACAAAACCGGCAGGCCAGGGAACGGGATTGGGTTTAAGCCTGAGCTATGACATCATCAAGGCGCAGGGTGGGGAGATTATGGTAAAAACTGAGGAAGGTGAAGGTACCGAGTTTACTGTTTTTTTACCTGCTTGACGTTTTCCCCCTGGATCACCAGCGGGTAAAAACTACTTAAAGCAAGGCATTTTTGCAGACCGGGGAAAGCACTACATTTATATACTACATGCAGATTTTGCCGTCGTAAAAACCATTTGTTCTTTTTCTTAAAATTTTTGAGGATGAAAAGAAAAACCTTTATCAAAATAGCTTCCGGGCTTGTTGCGGCGCCCCTGCTATCTCCAATGGCAACGCTTGCACAAACCGAAAAATTGAAAAAATGGGGAGGCTATATCGAGTACAGCACGGATAAAGTGTTTTATCCACAGACTGTGGATCAGCTTCGAGAGATGGTGAGAACCAAAAAAAGTCTGAAAGCGCTGGGCACGAAGCATTGTTTCAACAGGATTGCCGACAGCAGGAACAATCTCATCTCTTCGGCTTCCATGAACAAAATCATTAACCTGGATGAAAAAGGTCGGAAAATAACCGTCGAAGGAGGCATTAAATATGGTGAGCTGGCTCCCTGGATCGATCAGAAAGGATTTGCCCTGCACAACCTGGCTTCCCTGCCCCACATTTCTGTCGCAGGTTCCATTTCTACCGGAACTCATGGTTCCGGTCTCCATAACGGCAACCTCTCGACAGCCGTGAGCGCCTTGGAGGTCGTTACGGCAAACGGGGACATCAAAGAGGTTAGCCGCCAAAAAAATAAAGAACAATTCGAGGGAACCGTAGTGGGACTGGGCGCGCTGGGCTGGATCACCAAGGTTACGCTGGACCTACAGCCCCGTTTTGACATGAAACAATATGTTTTTGAAAAGCTTCCCCTTGCCCAGGTTAAGGAACATTTTGATGAAATCATGGGGGCTGGTTACAGCGTGAGCCTTTTCACAGACTGGGCAGCAGAGACCATAAACGAAGTCTGGATAAAATGCCGTACCAGCGGTGATGCTGATTACCACGGCAAACCGGATTTTTTCGGAGCCAGCGCAGCGACAAAAAATATGCATCCAATCGCCAGTCTTTCCGCAGAAAACTGTACCGAACAAATGGGTGTGGCCGGGCCTTGGTTTGAAAGACTCCCGCATTTCAAAATGGGCTTTACACCGAGCAGCGGCAAAGAATTGCAGTCAGAATATTTTGTTCCCCATCAACATGCTGTTGAAGCCATTCTCGCTGTGCAGAAACTAGGGAAGAAAATTAGTCCGCTTTTATTTATTACCGAGATCAGAAGTATTGCCGCAGATGAATTGTGGATGAGTCCTTGCTATAAAAGAGATGCTATAACGATCCACTTTACCTGGAAGCAGGAATGGAACAGTGTAAAACAACTCCTGCCTGAGATTGAAAAAGCACTGGCTCCCTTCAAACCCAGGCCCCACTGGGGGAAGCTGTTCACCATTACACCCGAGGCGTTGGCTTCTCGCTATGAGCGGATGGATGATTTTAAAAAGCTGGTTTCACAATATGACCCGGGTGGGAAATTTCGAAACGACTTTCTCAACACCAACCTGCTGCTCACCTGAACCGCCAATAATTTCTTGAGTGGATTAGAAGGATGATAAATGCGATTCATTGTTAGCTTGTCCCTTAGGAAACAGCAAAATCATTTGAAAGAGGTTTCAGGCAATTGGTGAAATCTAAAGATATTTGATCAAAAATATCGCATATGAATTCCTGGGATTTAAAAGGAAAACGGGCGCTGGTAACGGGCGGTTCCAAAGGAATCGGGAAAGCTGTGGTGAAGGAGTTTCTTAACCTGGGCGCAGAAGTCTTGTTTTCAGCGAGAAATGCCGACGTGCTCGCGTCTGCAGCAAAAGAATTTTTGCAAATGGGTCATGCTGTTCACAGCTGCGTTGCCGATGTAGGCACGGAGGGCGGCCGAGAAATCCTGGTGGAATGGATGCAGTCGCGGTGGGGATCGCTTGATATACTGGTAAACAATGCAGGCGTCAACATTCACAAGCGGACAGCCGACTATGAGAAGGCCGAATACATGCAGATTCTGGAAATTGACCTGCTGGGCCCCTTTGAACTTTGTCGGGATTGTTTGCCGCTTTTGCGCCTCGGTCAGGGCGCTTCGATCATCAATATTTCTTCCGTCGCCGGCACTTATGATCTGCACACAGGAGCACCGTATGGGATGGCCAAAGCAGGAGTGATTCAGCTTACTCGTAACCTCGCGGTGGAATGGGCCCGCTACCACATCCGTGTCAATACCGTATCTCCATGGTTCACCTCGACGCCACTCGTAGAAAGTGTTCTGGAGGATAAAAAAAATTTTGATGCCATTATCTCCAAAACGCCGATGCGCCGCGTGGCAGAAAGTGCAGAAATTGCCGCTGCAGTATCTTTTTTGGCGATGGATAAATCATCATATATAACCGGGCATAACCTGAGCGTTGATGGCGGGGTAACCTGCAGGCTGCTCTGACAGCGGCGGGTCATGCGCCAAAAATTCAATGGGGGCGGCCTTAAAGGGGCGATTATAGCGAGCGAAACTGGAAGCAGATCTTGTTATGCTTATTTTCTTTATCTTTTATCTTTTTTAACTGCCAGCATGTTTGGATAGGAATTCAGCCTGCGTGGCATGGAATGAATCCTCCCGAAATTGATGGGAAAATCAAAATCCACAGGTATCCGGAGAAAGATAAAATGGATTGAATTCAAAAACAGTGATTAAAATACAACCAATGAAAAGGCATTTACTGTTCAGCTGCCTGCTGCTCTGTTTCTGGCACGCGCAAGCACAGAACAACACAGATGACGCCTCCTACAACCCGCACGACCTTTTTACCCAGCCCTTTGCTCCTCCTGCAGGAAATCCTTTCCGATCTGCAAATGGTATTCCCGGACCCGCTTACTGGCAAAACACAGCCAGCTATTTGATCCACGCCACGCTAAGCGAAAAAGATACTTCAGTGGCAGGAGATGTCACCATTTTTTATTCCAACCATAGTCCAGACCCACTTGAGTATCTATGGCTCCAGCTCGATCAGAATATATTCAAGAAAACGTCCAGATCAGTGGCCGCAAGCAAATATCCCGGAGATTATTTTGGCGTGCTGGACGCGGTGCACGGGGGTTATGAGATCAAAGACGTATCAGTAACGTATGCCGGTAAAACGTATGCAGTGCATCCCATCATCACCGACACCAGAATGCAGTTGCGCCTGCAAACCCCCCTGCACGGCAACGGGGACAGCATCTCCGTGAAAATAAATTTCCGTTTTAATATTCCCCTGAATGGGGCCGGACGTTTCGGAAGGCAATACACGCGGCAGGGTGTCGTGTATCAGATAGGCCAATGGTACCCGCGGATCTGTGTATATGATGATGTGGAAGGCTGGAACACGCTACCCTATATGGGTCTGGGAGAATTTTACTGCGATTATGGAGATTACGATTATTACGTAACAGCACCCGCCACCATGATTGTGTACGGTTCGGGCGATCTGCAGGACCCTGGATCCGTACTTACTCCCCAGGAGATACAACGATTGAGTCAGGCGGCCCAAAGCGACAAGACCGTACCGATTATCGGACCGAAAGATGCGGGAAAAGCAAGTACACGCCCAACAGCAACCGGAGATCTTACCTGGCATTTTACCATGAAGCATACCAGGGACGTTGCCTTTGCCTGCGGCAAAGGCATGGTTTGGGATGCGGCAAGGATTAACTTACCTTCTGGACGTAAAGCCCTGGCGATGTCATGTTATCCGGTGGAGAGTGCCGATGATTCGGCATGGTCGAGATCCACCGAATATTTAAAAGCCAGCATAGAGATATATTCCAAGAACTTTTTTGAATATCCCTGGAATGTAGCCGTAAGCAACGCAGGCATTACGGGCGGAATGGAATACCCCGGAATGATCTTCAATGATTATAAAGAGTCCCGGGCACGTCTTTGGTTCCTAATCGCCCATGAAATCGGGCATAATTGGTTTCCAATGATAGTCGGCAGCAACGAAAGAAGATATATGTGGCAGGATGAAGGCTTCAATTCGTACATCAACTACATCGCTACCGACCTTTTTAATAATGGCGAATATGTGAATGCAGATGCCTACAGGGAAAAAGGGTTTTTCGCATCCAGAGATTATCAGCAATTCATGGAGTATAAAGATCCGTTGATGACGCTCTCTGATGCGATGACCGAAGAACAGCATTACCAGTTCTATGGCAAGACCGCATATGGACTGAACCTGTTGCGCACGGTTGTAGTCGGCAAAGAACGCTTTGACTATGCATTTAGAAAATACACCGAAGCATGGGCATTCAGGCATCCGACGCCATACGACTTTTTTCATTGCATCAACAATGCCACCGGAGAAGATCTCAATTGGTTCTGGAAGGAATGGTTTTTCACAACCTGGAAGTTCGATCAGGCTATCGGTTCGGTAAACTATGTTGACAACGACCCCTCTAAAGGGGCGTTGATCACGATTGTGAATAAAGGCAAAATGATTCTTCCTGTTATATTGAAAATCCGGCAAAGCAATGGCGACACCAACACGATAGAATTACCCGTGGAAATATGGCAGCGAGGAGGAACATGGGTCTATCCCTATCCATCGACCCATAGCATCGACAAGGTAATGCTTGACCCTGAAAAATTATTGCCCGATGTTGACAGAAGCAACAATGAGTGGAGTAAGAAATAACATCGTCATCAACTATACCTTACAGTCAAATCGCCCCCGATGGAAATGCCACACCACCCTCAAACGCCCGTGCCGGAAAAGACGCTGCCAGCCGTGAAAGTAAAGTCGGTTTCAAAATGGAAACATTATGTCAAAGTTTTCGCCTTACATAAAGCAAATCGTATATTTCAAGCTGAAAATTGCCAAGCATCGAGCAACAAACCATTCAACCAAAATACTAACCAGATATGCATCATCCCAGGCACGATTTATCTCAAAATCAATTTCAACTGGAAAGATTTGTCTTTTTTACCGATGGCGTTTTTGCCATTTGTATAACGTTGCTGATCATTGAAATAAAAGTACCTAACCAGGAAGAGCTAAAGATTTATACCGACTCCAGCTTGTTGAAATATCTCAGCCATGCCGCCCTGCAATTCTTCGGCTTCCTGATAAGCTTTGGCATTATTGGACATTACTGGTCCGTACATCATCGCATATTTGGCTATGCCAAAAATTACACCACCACCCTGATTTGGATAAATCTTGCATTTTTGCTTTCTGTCGTGTTGCTTCCCTTTAGCTCCGGCTTGCTGGGGGAATATGGTTCGGATACCACCATGTACCTGCCCTACGGAGTGTATGTGGCAAACATGTGTTTTACAGGGTTCATGAACTGCTGGTTGTGGTTGTATGTCAGCAATCCCAAGCGCGACCTGCTAACGCGTAAGATTTCCCGGGCCAGGATCCAACTGGGATTAAACAGAAGCGCTGTGGTACCCATCATTTTTATTCTGTCCTTCCTTATTTCTTTCATCCTTCCAGTCATTTCGCGATTTATTCCAGCGCTTATTCCGATAATATTGCATTGGGGTATGAAGGGACTAGAGAGAAAAGCTGATAAAAAAGATACCGAGGAGGCGGCTGCAAGACACCTTGTTGCAAAGTCTGCGGAGCATTAAAGGTCTGGATCCTGTAGTTCTCCTTACCTAAAATACCTCATTCGAAATGATATCCGGGTGAAATTAATCTCCAACAGTCAAAGAAATTGGTTTTGCATCACTTGACGAAAATAGCATTCGCAACAGAGCTGGCATTGGATAAATAGGTGAGGTTGCCATTTTTCCAGTAGGCGGCCCTTCCATTATTCGTACCTGCAATGTACACATCAGTGCCACTGACAAATAAGGAAGAACCCTGGCAGCTTCCTGCTGAACCAGCCAGTATGGTCAGGACGCCGTTTTTCCAATATGTTGCTTTCTCCTGCCCGTTCACAGGGTTTTCCACGCCGCAAATATATATGTCGGTGCCGGAGACCCACATCGAAGTCGCATAAGCATTGCTGTTCGCCTCGGCAGGCAGCATAACGGGCACTCCGTTTTTCCAATAGGCGGCAACGGAATATCCATTGACGGTTGTTGAACCGCAAGCATAAACATCTGAGCCCTGTATAAAGATGGCACTGACGCCGGCGGCGGTATCGGGGGCAGTGGTTAAATTGGTAATTATCCCGTTCTTCCAATAGCAGGCGCCGGTATTGGTACCTCCTCCCACGTATACATCGCTGCCAGATACAAATAGTCCGTTGGCGTAACAGCCCCTGGGAAAACCCACAGAATTCAACGGCGTAATTACAGAATCCAATTTGGTTGATTGCCCGTTTTTCCAGTATAGAGCATACAGGGCGGAATCATTCCATTCAAAGCCAATACCTCCTCCCAATCCTCCACTGCCCACGGCATACACATCTGTTCCCGAAACATACATTCCCGTAATATAGGTATTTGAGGTGGACGACTGCAGCGTAACGGGAACCCCATTTTTCCAATACGTCGCAATAACATGATTCGTGCCATCGACCCTGACAGCACCCCCAATATACACGTCGTTTCCCTGAACAAAAACAGTGTAGACAAAGGCATGACTTAGATAATCGACGGATCCTCCATGCCAGAGCAGGGCAGAATCTGTAGTATAACTTTCGCCGACAATGTACATATCAGGCGTGGTCGTTGGTGCGGCATTGTTTTTCCTGCAGGAAAAAAACAGGATGATAAAGGCAGAAAAGAAAGTCAAGAACAGAAATCTTTTATTTTTCATTGCCATTGGTTTTCCACGGCAAATATAAAAAACATTTCCCGCGCACCCCCGAATGATGACGGGAATCGCCAATTCCCCATCGCTCAGCGGAAGCTTTCCACCCGATTTATGATCGGCATTATTTTCCTGAGACCAGAAAAATATTTTTTGATGATAATTGTAACTATATTATTTTTGATTTAACTATTTGGTTAAACTATATGGTTAAAACTGATAAAAAAGATACCACAGAGGAAAAAATTCTGACTGCAGCAAAAAATGTTTTTTTACGGAAAGGGATGGCAGGAGCGCGCATGCAGGATATTGCTGACGAGGCCGGAATCAACAAAGCACTGCTGCATTATTATTTCAGGAATAAGGAAAAGCTTTTTGACGTCATTTTTAAAGAATCTTCAATGCTCTTTTTTCCGAGGATCACAGGCATTATTGAATCAGATAATTCGTTGTATGAAAAAATTGAAGCTTTTTGCGCCGCCTACATCGAGTTGTTGCTGCAAAATCCTTATCTCCCCCTATTTGTCTTAAACGAAGTGAATAAACAGCCGCAGCGATTTAAACAAAAATTCTGGAAAAACAGGGAACAGATTTTTACCATGTTTGCCGATAACATCTTATCGGAAATTCAAAATAAAAAAATCAAATCCGTTAATCCTGCCCATTTAATAATGAATATGATATCGATGTGCATATTTCCCTTTATCGCCAAGCCGCTATGGATGATGACGACCGGAATGAGTGATAGTGCATTCAAAGCATTTGCCGAGGAAAGAAAAAAAATTATTCCTCAATTAATTATAGAATCAATAAAAAAATAATTTCCGTATGGCAAAATTATTTCTTTTATCACGCAGAACCTGGGTGGCTCTTTGCTTTTTCTGCGTCATTTTTTTTCCTTGCTTTTCCTGCGGACAGCAGCCTGTGCAGCTGACCATTACCCAGGCCTGGGAACTCGCCAAAAAAAATTATCCTTTGATTAAACAGTATGAGCTGGTTGCCAGGACACGTGACTATTCGGTAGCCAATGCGTCCAAAGGCTATTTACCTGCCTTTACGATAAACGGGCAGGCGACCTATCAATCGGATGTCACCAACTTGCCATTTAAGATTCCTATCAGCGGCTTTTCGCTTCCAACGTATAGCAGGGACCAGTATAAAATATATGCAGAGGCGGACCAGGTAATTTATGACGGGGGTGCCATAAAAAGCCAAAAGGAATCGGCAGCCGTCAATGCAACCATCCAGCAGCAAAATCTTGAAGTGGAATTGTACAGCCTCTATGACCGGATCAGTCAGCTGTATTTTGGCTCCTTGCTGGTTGATGAACAACTGCAACAAAATGATCTGCTCAAAAAAGACGTTCAGAACGGGCTGGATAAAGTTCAGGCCCAAGTCGGCAACGGAACGGCATACCGATCCAGTGCGGATGAACTATCTGCACAGTTGTTGCAGGCTGATCAGTCCCGTATTGAACTGCAGTCGGTCAGAAAAGCATACTTGGCGATGCTTGGATATTTTGTGCACCTTTCCCTTAGTGAGAATACTGTCCTGGAAAAGCCCCAGGCCCCGGACTTCACCGACAACATAAACAGGCCTGAATTATTATTGTATGATTTCCAGAAACAAAACTATGACCTACAGGATAAATTGCTGAAAGTCCAGCTCAGACCGAAATTCAGTTTTTTTGTACAGGGCGGTTATGGAAGGCCGGGGCTGAATTTCTTAAATAACAATTTTCAGTGGTACTATATCGGTGGGATTAGAATGACCTGGAATTTGGGGAAGCTGGTACACCTTAAAAAATCAAAGACAATTGTTAACCATAAACCGCGAATCGCTGGACATAGAAAAAGAAACTTTTCAGTTTAATACCCGGATCACCCAACAGCAGCAAAGCGCAGAGATCCTGAAATATGTAGAACTGATTAAAAAGGATGATGGCATAATTTCTTTGAGGGAATCGGTAAAAAATGCAGCCAGTGCGCAATTAGAGAATGGAGTGCTCAGTGCTCATGATTATATCACTGAAGTGGATGCGGAAGATCAGGCAAGGCAAAACCTTATTCTTCACCAGGTGCAGCTATTGCAGGCTCAATACAATTATCAGAATACAACAGGACATATCAAAATGCAATAACAAAATCGCTCAAATTTATACACCATGAAATTACGGTTATACTTATACGCGGGCCTGGCAACTGTCCTGATGGCGGGATGCCATGCAACAGGTAAATCTTCTGACGCATCCGGGACCTTCGAAGCCGATGAAGTAATCGTTTCTTCCGAAGTTGGCGGAAAGATATTAAAAATGGATATCCAGGAAGGTTCCGTCCTTGCCAAAGACAGTCTGGTCGCCGTTATCGATTCCTCGCAATTGGTACTGCAGAAAGAACAAGTGGAAGCCACGATGGGGGCTCTCCGCCAGAAAACAATGGATGTAAAGCCGCAGGTAAAACTCCTCCAGGATCAGATTGCTGTCCAAAAAGTCCAGCTGGCCAATGCCCAATATGAAAAAGACCGAACCCAACGATTAATTAAAGCAGACGCAGCAACCGCCAAACAGCTAGACGACTGGAACAATCAGATTGATGTACTTCAAAAACAGATTGCAGTCAATGAACAGCAAATAAAGGTCCAGGAAACAACAACAGGAACCCAAAACAATACGGTGCTTAGTGAATCAAAGCCTTTGCGAAGGTCCATCGCACAAATCCAGGACCAGGTGAACAAAACAAATGTGATAAATCCGATCAGCGGTACGGTACTCACGAAATATGCCATGGCCGGTGAAATAACGGCACCAGGTAAAGCTTTATATAAAATAGCCGATTTATCGATCATCACTTTGAGGGCATATATCACAGGAGATCAGCTGGCTCAGGTGAAGCTAAACCAGCATGTAAAAGTGCTCGCGGATGATGGTACTTCAAGGTACAGGGAATATGATGGGACAATCACATGGATAGCTGACAAAGCTGAGTTCACGCCAAAAACCATTCAAACCAAAGACGAGCGAGCAAACCTTGTCTATGCCATCAAAATCCATGTGAAGAATGACGGTTATCTAAAAATCGGCATGTACGGAGAAATAAAATTCAATTGAGTATGCAGGCTGTTGTGGTTGAAAATATCGTGAAAAAATATGCCATCAAAAAAAAACACGGTGGAAGCCTTGAAGGGAATTTCTTTTACGGTGGGCAAGGGTGAAATATTTGGCATCATTGGACCTGACGGCGCAGGAAAAACATCACTGTTCAGGATCCTGACGACACTGCTGATTGCTGACAGCGGCCACGCTTCCGTGGATGGATTCGACGTGGTGAAAGACTACAAGGAGATCCGGAACCGGGTTGGTTACATGCCGGGAAAATTCTCTTTATACCAGGATCTGTCCGTACAGGAGAATCTGCAATTTTTCGCTACGATCTTTAACACATCCATTGAGGAGAATTATGATTTGATTAAAGACATTTACCAGCAGATTGAACCCTTTAAAACAAGAAGAGCGGCTCAGTTGTCGGGAGGTATGAAGCAAAAATTAGCCTTGAGCTGCGCCCTGATCCACAAGCCATCTGTATTATTCCTAGACGAACCCACTACCGGCGTTGATGCTGTTTCACGCAAAGAATTTTGGGAGATGCTGCACCGATTAAAAACAGAAGGCATCACGATTTTAGTTTCGACACCTTACATGGATGAAGCGAGCCTTTGTGATCGCGTTGCGTTACTCCAGAAAGGTCAAATCCTGTCCGTCAATACACCAACCGGGATAGCGGAAAATTTTATAAAGCCCTTATGGGCCATAAAAGCCAATGAAATGTACCCGCTGATGAAATCGCTCATGAGTGATTCATCAGTGGAAAGTTGCTACCCTTTCGGACAATATCACCATGTTGTATTTAAAAACCCCGGCGATGATAGAAAAAGGCTCGCAGAAATCGCAGGAAAGGATCATTACACCAATGTGGAGATTCATTCCATTGAACCGAACATTGAAGATTGTTTTATGGCGCTGATGAAAGATTGAAACTATGCAAAACGAAAAAAGTTATTACTGCAGATAAACTGACAAAAAGGTTCGGCCAATTCGTTGCCGTTGATCACATTTCATTTGAAGTGCGCAAAGGAGAAATTTTTGGTTTCCTGGGAGCCAATGGTGCGGGCAAAACCACCGCGATGCGGATGTTGTGCGGCCTGTCCCTGCCAACATCAGGCGCTGCAACGGTAGCGGGATACGATGTGTATAAAGAAAATGAGCGGATCAAAAAAAAATATCGGTTACATGAGCCAAAAATTTTCATTGTATGAGGATCTGACGATCCGAGAAAATATTCGTTTTTACGGAGGGATATACGGATTGACTGATCAGCGCATCAAAGAAAAGACCGAAATATTGGTCAAACAATTGCATCTGGAAGGGCAGGAAAAAAACCTGGTACGCTCCCTCCCGCTCGGCTGGAAGCAAAAACTTGCTTTTTCGATTGCCATCGTCCATGACCCCGCCATTGTTTTCTTAGATGAACCCACGGGGGGAGTTGACCCCATCACCAGAAGAGAATTCTGGAGCATGATCTATGAAGCATCGGCAAAGGGCATTACTGTTTTTGTGACTACACACTATATGGATGAAGCGGAATATTGCCATCGTGTTTCGATAATGGTTGACGGAAGAATTGATGCCCTTGATTCGCCGGCAAACCTTATGAAAAATTTTTCAGCCCAATCCATGGACGGTGTGTTTTTGCAATTGGCAAGAAAAGCGGTAAGGAGTGAATAGTCCGCCGGAGCAGATGCCGGAGGCCGGTGAAAAAAAGGACTAAATCAGGGTCTGGACAAAAGTGCCGCAGCGGTGGCAGAGATTTTTAAAAAAGTCAGGTATTTCATCATAAAAGGAGATAACGTAAGCCATGAAACAATTTTCCATATTTGTAAAAAAAGAATGTCTTCACATCTGGCGGGACCGGCGTACTTTATTTATCCTGATATGGATGCCTGTCGTCCAAATCGTGATCTATGGTTTTGCCTTGACCAACGAAGTGAAGAATGCAAAGATTGCCATATTCGATCAGTCAAAAGATGATGCCACCGTTGCCATCACGCATGAAATTGCTGCCAGCCGGTATTTTAACCTGGTTAAAAACCTGTATTCTTACAAAGATATCGAAGCGACCTTTCGCCAGGGCAAAATAAGGCTTGCGGTAGTTTTCCCGAAAGGGTTCCAGAATGACCTGCTGCATACCAACCATGCCCAAATACAACTGATAGCCGATGCTTCCGATCCCAATACCGCAAATACCTTATCCAATTATGCAACTGCCATTATTAATGATTACCAGCAAACCCTAACGAAGGATGAAAAAATGCCCTACACCATCAATACCGAATTGCGGATGTTGTACAACCCGGAATTGAAAGGGGCTTACAATTTTGTTCCGGGGGTGATGGCCCTGGTGCTGATGCTGGTTTGTGCAATGATGACTTCGATCGCCATTGTGCGGGAAAAGGAATTGGGAACCATGGAAGTGATCCTGGTTTCGCCCCTAAGGCCTTTTTGGATAATCATTGCCAAAACAATTCCTTACCTGTTTGTTTCCATGCTCAACATCGCCTGTATTTTATTATTATGCGTCTATGTACTTGATGTCCCTGTAGTAGGCAGCCTGGGATTACTAATCGGAGAGAGTATTTTATTTACCATTACCTCGCTATCCATCGGCATTCTTATTTCAAATGGTGCTAAAACACAGCAGACCGCTATGTTCACATCCATGATGAGTCTTTTTTTGCCTACCCTATTGTTCAGCGGATTTTTGTTTCCGGTAGAAAACATGCCCCTCCCGCTCCAGATCATTTCTAATGTGGTTCCTGCCAAATGGTATTATATCATTGTCAAAGCCGTCATGATAAAAGGTCTCGGATTTATGGCCATATGGAAAGAAACGCTAATCCTGATTGGGATGACCCTGGTCCTTTTGTTTGTCAGTATCAGCAAATTTAAAATCAGGCTGGCATGAGAACACTTAAATTTTTATTGCAGAAAGAGCTTCGCCAGATACTACGCGATCCATCCATTTTCGTCATATTGTTTATCATGCCCATGATACAATTGATCATCCTCCCCCTTGCCGCAGACTATGAAATCAAAAATATTAATTTAGGGGTTGTGGACCATGATCACAGCGAATATTCACGCAGGCTCATTAACAAGATTATTTCTTCAGGTTATTTCAGGCTTAAGGACTACAGTGCGACATTTTCGCAGGGGCTCCATGCCATCGAGCAGGATAAAACAGATTTACTGGTAGAAATCCCCCAGCAGTTCGAAAGGAGCCTCGTTGCCGAAAACGAAGCGAAGCTGCTGGTCGCCGCCAATTCGATCAATGGCGTAAAGGCCGGGCTGGGCAGTGCTTATATTCAAAGCATCATCCGTGATTATAATCAGGAAGTCCGCCTGCAATGGATACAATTTCCCCGATTTGACCCCCAGCCCACCATCGAAGTCACTTCGTCTGACTGGTACAATCCGAATATGAATTACCGCGTGTTCATGGTACCAGGGATTTTGGTAATGCTTGTTACCATGATTGGTTCTTCCTTCGCATCAAATAATATCGTCCGTGAAAAAGAAATTGGCACGATTGAACAAATCAATGTAAGCCCGATCAAGAAAACACAATTTATTCTGGGGAAGTTAATTCCTTTCTGGATGCTTGCCACCACCGTATTGACTGTAGGGTTGCTGATTGCACGGATTATATACGGGATCATTCCGCTGGGTCATTACATTACCATTTATGTATTCGCATCCATATACCTTCTCGCCATTCTGGGTTTGGGTTTGTTGATGTCGACTTATGCCCAGACCCAACAACAGTCCATGCTTGTTTCCTTTTTCGTAACGATGATATTTAATTTGCTGAGCGGACTATATACTCCCATTGAAAGCATGCCGGTATGGGCTCAGGTCATTACAAAATTGAATCCGGTTTCATATTTTATAGAAGTAATGCGCATGGTCGTTTTGAAAGGAAGCGGCCTGGGAGACATAAAATACCATATACTGGCTCTGCTAGGTTTCGCTGTTTTTTTCAATGGCTGGGCAATCCTCAATTACAAGAAAAGATCAGGATAAATCTGCCCGATACATTGCCGACATACAAAGTTTTGGTATCTTTTAATCATTAGATTCAACTTGGGATTGTTGTATTGGCTATTTCTATTACCAACATTAAAAATCATGGGGAAGCAATCAATTTTATTATTCATTGCACTGCTCTTTTTCGGTACCGCTTTCTGTCAATATTCTCCTGGCTGCTTTGCTCTAAGAGATATTACCGTCATTGACGGCAGGTCAAATAATGTCCTCTCTCATTATACCGTCATCATTTGCGGAAAGCACATCAAGGCTGTAGGACCGACAAAAGAAATCGAGATTCCGGATTCTGTGACCATTATTGATGGACGAGGGAAATTTGTCATGCCCGGCTTGATCGATAGCCATGTCCATCTGGCGACGGAGCCGACCGTCGAGGACAACCGAATCCGTGCAGAAAAAGATTTGAAGGCCATGTTGTTGTCCGGCATCACCTCCGTCAGGGATATGGCAGGAGATGCGCGGGCGCTCGGGAGTCTTAGCCGGGATGCGGCGCTCGGCCAAATCATTTCCCCCGATATTTATTATGCCGCTTTGATGGCTGGTCCCGGTTTTTTTAAAGATCCCAGAACACACCAGAGCACTCAGGGAGGCATTGCCGGTGACATGCCTTTCATGAGAGCGGTTAACGATACGACGGATTTGCCATTGGCCATCGCTGAAGCAAAAGGAACGGGCGCTACTGCGATAAAATTATATGCAGAAATCAGCGGAGCCCTGGCAAAAAAAATTACTGCAGAAGCCCATAAGCAACACTTGCTGGTATGGAGTCATGCCAATCTGGATGACGCTTCAACGCTGGAAGTAATAAACGCAGGGGTTAATTCCATTTCACATGCAGCCATGGTTTCCAATTGGCACTCAAGAAATATTCCAGCTAATCTCCTTAAACCAGGACTTGACGATTTTTTTTGGGACAGCGTTTTCAATACTTTACCGGTAAAACAATTGATACAGGCGATGCAGGCCCATAACACCCTGCTGGATGCCACGATCCTGACTTTTAAGGAAGCTGCTGCGGAACCCTCATCGGGTTCAACGCGCCGCTATGCCTGGACGGCGATGTATGAAATCGGCAAACGGTTTACGATGCTGGCGCTTAAAAATAATATACCTGTATCAGCAGGCACGGATGTGGATGAAAACAAGTTTGTTCAGCGTGAAATCAAAATGCTGGTCAACGCATGCCACTTCACTCCCATGGAAGCACTAATAAGCTCGACCAGGAATGGTGCAATGGCCATTGGCATTGAAAAAACAACCGGCACCCTAGAGGCTCAAAAAATAGCCAATCTTATTGTACTTTCCGCAAACCCGGCGGAAAATATTGAAAACCTTGACAAAGTAGTATTGGTGATAAAAAATGGCAAATTATATAACGGGGATCATTAAAGAGGCCAGGCTTCGCCATCCTAAGGGCATGCGGTTTACCCTTTCAGGCAGGAATTCCCCCCGGACCATGGTGGTTTCGATAGGTAGGCATTCCCTGCGTAGCCGGATAAGGAGCGAAGATTTAACCGGCGTGCTGAAATATCGCGGAGATGGCTTTGCAATAACCAAAAATTTTGATAATTTAGTGCTTGCTTCTGTCCACTCATACCTCTGCCCAAAACAGAAATTGTCATTTAAAACATCTTGTAGCTGATCGTTGCTCTTATTGAGTCGTGAATAAAATGTACAGTAATGAAAAAAAATTTACCCGTCACTCTTTTGCTGATATTTCTCTTTTCTTCTTTTTTTTAGTCAGACGCAGGCCCAGCCGGATCATTTTGTGTATGCCATCACCTCGCTCGAGAAAAGCGGAACCGAATGGATTTCCCTGCGGAAACTCAATACGCAGACTGCACAGTTTACTACAGTGATTCTTAACGGGAAAGACGAGGGCATCGGGATTTATGATCCCCAGAACATGAGAAAACTCGAAAGCTTTATCAATGACACGATCATGAACAGCCACCCACAGCTGGCTTTTGGCAGCGGTGTGGCAGCCATTGCCTACGATAAAGCAACAAACCGTGTTTTTTTTACCCCCATGCAGGTTGACCAACTCCGGTACCTTGACCTGAATACGATGAAGATTTTTTCGGTAACCGGCCAGTCCTTTGCGAAAGCCGGCGGATTTGAATTTGTCGCTGGCACCATTTCGAGAATGGTCATTGCGCCTAACGGATATGGGTATACGATAACCAATGACGGTGAGCACCTTTTCCGTTTTACCACGAAGGGCGAGATTGCCATTACCGACATGGGTCCTCTTGTAGATGCCCCGAACAACAAAGAACTTGCGTTAAACAATCCCTGTGTAAACGCTGGTGGCGACATCGTTGCCGATGATGAAGGCAATATTTTTCTTATCAGCGGTAGCAATCGAATTTTTAAAGTTGATGTAAACACAAAAAATACCCAATATCTTGGGACCATCACCGGTTTGCCGCAAGGATTTACCACCAATGGGGCAGCGGCGGACGAAGATGGGAATCTGCTGGTCAGCAGTTCTACCTATACGGAAGGATATTTTCTGGTAAAGCCGCAAACCTGGACGGCTACCCCTTATAAACCTATCCTGGAAATGTACGGGACGGCGGATTTGGCCAACAGCAACACCCTCCATACATCCCCAACTTCCTTAAAGATAGCTACCGGTAATTTCAATGGCATAAAGATTTACCCCAACCCGGTTTCCAACGACCAGTTTAATATACAATTCAACAATTTGAAAGCCGGAACCTATACCGTCCAGCTGACAGATGCTTTTGGCGGAAAGATCGTTGAACAGAAAGTCAAAGTGACCCAGACATCGCAAACAGAATCCATCAATGTTTCCGGCAACAATGCATCAGGGTCTTATTTTTTAAGGGTTCTTGATGAAAAAAATCTGAACGTCTACACGCAGATTGTCCTGATCCAACGATGGTAAACTTCCCCCGCAGGGCTGAACAGGAATGCCAACGCTTAGGCGAAAACTTCGAATGTCATTTCCGTCTCGAAAAATGCAAGGCTGGAATTTTCCGGAGGTTTTTATACCGGGCTGGAAACCGGTTCTGTTTTTCTGACCAGGTCCATGTCGGGAATGGATTGATCCGTCAGTGCTACTTTGCCCCGCTCTTTTCTGACGACACGGGAAAACAAAGAAATTTCTTTGTCGAACAGGAAACGAAAAAATAATTTAAACCAGGAAGTGTGATAGTATAAGCTATTGTAAAAACCGGGTGCCTTCGCCCTAATCTGGGGGAGCCGATTCCAGGGGATGGAAGGAAAGTCATGGTGTTCATTGTGATATCCCACGTTGAATGCAACCGTATTCAAATGGCCATAATAACTGTATGTTTCCTGTTCTTTGAACGTAAGGTAATGCTCCTGTATCCATCTGGCGCCCAGTGGATGCAGCCCTACTGAAAAGAAGAAGCTGGCCAGCAAATAGATGATGGCTTTGGGGCCAAAGAAAAACCAGATGGCTGCCGTGAATACGATTTCTGCAGCGAAATTCAGGGCTATCCATTTATCAAATGGTTTTATTTCCTTCAGGCGGGAAATGCGAAAAACCTGAAACAATGGGTAAAACAGCAACCAGACAATTTTTCCAATAAAATAGTTGTTGATCAGTTTTGCTTCCCACCGGTTGGGCAAATCAGCGTCGAGCTCATGTACCCCCTGGAATGAATGATGTTTTATGTGATAGCGCTCAAAAGAAACGGAACTTGGAAAAAGCTGCGGAAGGTTGGAAAGGATCCCTGCCAAACGGTTAGCCGTCTGGCTTTTGAATAACAACTTGTGAGCGCATTCGTGGATCATAACAAACAACGCGTGGTCTGCAAAAGCCCCCAGCAAATAAGCGGCTCCGAAAACAATCCACCAAGACTGATTGGACACCAGCCATGACAATACCACCTGAAAAGAAACGAGTCCCAAGATCGCAAGCATTGTTTTGGGGTTTTTCCCAATCAATCCCCGGATTTCGGGGTGTTGCTTTAAGATTTGTTTGGTTCGTATGCGGTGCGGTTCACACTCAGTGGAATAGGTAAAATCGCTTTTTCTTTGCATATCAAATGGAGTTATTTACGAATCGGGCAAGGTACGATTTTTATTCAAGATAAACGTCAATAATTTAGGCCGTTGGGTTAACCGTTTGGCTATCAAAAGGACAACAACTCCTCCAGTCTGGCAGCCGTTTTTTCTGCATTGGGAAGCATGGCGTTTTCTAGGATGGTGTTCATCGGAACGGCGGGAAGGTTCAATGCGCCCAATACTTCCACCGGTGCGTCCAGGTACGAAAAGCATTTTTTAGAGATTCGTGCCGCAAGGGCCTCTGCAAAAGAATTATGCTGTTGCTCTTCGGTCAGCACCAGGCATTTGCCATGCGCTTTCACCGATGCAAAAACCATTGCCTCATCCATCGGATAGAGGGTACGCAAATCTATAATTTCGATTTGTCCGGGGAAATTGGCCGCGGCGGCTTTAGCCCAATATACTCCCATGCCATAGGTGATGACGGAACAGGTCTCGCCGGAAAATATTTTATCATCATTTGCCTTCAGCACCCGGTTCCCCATTCCTAACGGTAACAGGTAATCGCTTTGGGGCTCTGAGGTTTTTGCCTCTTCTGTTCCAGGCACCTTGCTCCAGTACAGTCCCTTATGCTCAAGCATAATGACCGGATTGGGATCATAGAAAGCAGCCTTCATCAGACCTTTCATGTCGGCAGCATTGGACGGGTAGGCGACTTTAATCCCTTTGATGGCAAGCAGTGTCGTTTCGATACTTCCACTGTGGTAAGGACCCCCGCCCCCGTACGCTCCCACCGGAACTCTGATCAAAGCTTGCACAGGAAATTTACCGCAGCTCAGATAGGAAGATTTTGAAATCTCCGTGACCAGCTGATTTAACCCGGGATAAATATAGTCGGCAAACTGAATCTCAACAATCGGCTTTACCCCTACCGCGCTCATTCCCGCTGTCGATCCGATGATGTAGGCTTCCTGGATCGCCGTGTTGAATACGCGATGGTCCCCGAATTTATCTGCAAGGGTTGCTGTTTCACGAAACACTCCCCCAAGACGCCTGCCAACATCCTGCCCGTATAAAACCGCTTCCGGGCATTCCTGCATGATTTCTGCAATGGCATGCAAGGCAGCGTCAACCATTACTATTTTATCTGCACCACCCAGACGGCTACCCTGCTCTTCGGTCACAGGTGTTTTCGCAAAAACAAAATCTTCCACGGATTGCGCATCGGGCTGATCTGCGGAAACGGCTCTGCGAAAATCGACATTCACGCTTTTTTTTGTTTCTTTTTCTATTGTTTCCAGGACACTTTCTTTAGTGCCGGAAGCCAGTAATTGTTGTTTTAATTTGGGCAACGGATCGTGGCTCATATGTTTTTCCAAATCCGCTTTGGTCCGGTAGGATTCCTTCCGCACGCCGCTGGTATGATGGTTGAGCAGCGGAACCTTTGCCTGGACGATGTACGGACCACGGTTTTTTCTTACCGAATTAATGACCATACGCATCAATTCAAAACTTTGCTCAAAGTCACTGCCGTCAACGCGGATGCGATCCATTCCGGGGAAGCCTGCAGCATATTCAAAGGCGTCCATCTTCCTGGCTTCTGAGGAACTAACGCTGATGCCCCAGTCATTATCCTGGATGAGATAAATTACCGGCAATTTTTTCAATACAGAAAATTGAAAGGCTTCACTCACCTCCCCTTCGGTAATGCTTGCATCACCCAGGGAACAAACCACCACCGGCGATTCATTGTTGACGCCTTTTTTTAATAAGGAAGACCCGATGGTTTCCAGGTATTGTATGCCCTGGGCAATTCCGGTAGAAGGGATGGCCTGCATGCCGGTCGCGCTGCTTTGATGGGTTATGGTGGGTTTGTCGTCACCCCGGTAACTGGGATGAGCATAGTATTCCCGGCCGCCGGAAAAAATATCTTCCCCTTTGGCCAGCAACTGCAGCATTAGCTCGTAAGGTGTAAATCCCAGCCCCAGCAGCATACTCTCATCACGGTAATATGGACTTACAAAATCGCAGGGTAATAGGTTAAAAGCGGTTGCCAGCTGAATGGCTTCATGCCCCCGCGAAGTTGAATGAACATATTTGCAGATGGTACGGTTGCTTTCATAGGTTTCCGCCATCCATGAGGCTGTGCACATGAGGCGATAGGCTTTTAATAAAATGTCTGAGCTAATCATCAGCAAATATCTAAAACGAATCTGAATCACAAATTAAATGGAAGAAAAGAAAAGCAGAATTAAATCTGGATGACCCGTCCGCCATGGTTCAGTGTATGTACCGGCTGGGAAAACGAATGCACGAAGGAGGAGGCCAAAGGCAAACACGGGCGGCAAAAAAATGGCAAACTTCGGGGTTGTTATTTTATTTCGAGAGAAAGTAAACTCTCATCTTCGATAAAAGCTTCCAGTTCATCGCCAACAACACATTCCCCGACTCCGGCAGGCGTGCCGGTGAACACCAAGTCACCGATATTGATTGAAAAATAGTTGGAGATATAGGCCAGTGCCTTATCAAAATTATTGATCATTAATCCTGAATTGCCCTGCTGAACCAGCTCTTTATTCTTATAGAGGCAGAAATTGATGTCTTTCTTACTTTTAATATTTTGCATGGGTATCCATTTGCCGATGGCAGCGGAATTATCCCAGGCTTTCGCCTTTTCCCAGGGCAGACCCTTTTCCTTCAGTTCGTTTTGCAGGTCACGCGCGGTAAAATCAATCCCCGTCGTTACGGCGTCATAATATTTGTTGGCAAAACGATCCTGGATGTATTTTCCATTTTTGGATATGCGCAGTACCAGCTCGCATTCGTAATGCAACTCATTGGTAAATTCAGGGTAATAAAATGGAGTATGTGCCTGAAGCAAAGCGCTTTTTGGCTTCATGAAGATTATCGGTTCTTCGGGGATTTCATTATTTAGCTCTTTGGCATGAGCCACATAGTTACGGCCAAGACAGAATATTTTCATATCCAAATAAGGGTTTAACCAGAAAATTTTAATCTTTAAATTTTCATTCGGACTAAAAGACCGTGGTAACGACTAAGCGGCTGCAATAGGAAATTGAATAATAATATCAGAAAAGCAAGATAGATAGTCTATACTATTTGCGAAAATAAAGATTCCCCTTTACAAATCATAATGTTATCTCTAATTTATTATAGAGGTTCATGGTTTTTTCAATCCCGGAAACAACAAAACTCTCTATAAGTTCCACACTTTTTTCGATTTTAAGTTTCACCAACGGAATTTCATTTTCAAACCATTTCCCCAAAACAAAATCCACCTGCATGCCTTTGGGGAAATTATTTCCGACCCCAAACCGCAACCGGGGATAATCAGCGGTACCCAAAACCTCCTGAACACTTTTTAGACCATTATGACCTGCGTCACTCCCGCTGGGGCGCAGGCGCAGTTTAGACAGTGGCAAAGCGATATCGTCTGCAATAATCAGCACATGGTTTATCGGCACGCCTTGCTTATCCATCCAATATTTAACTGCTTTACCGCTGAGGTTCATGAATGTCGTCGGCACGATACAGGTCACGGGCTTGCCTTTTATTTTAATTGCTGATACCCCTGCATAACGGTCATTGGTGAAACTCCCGTTGTGCTTATGTACAAAAACATTAGCAATATCAAAGCCAATATTGTGGCGGGTTCCTGCGTATTCGGAGCCCACATTACCCAAACCGACTATCAAAAATTTATTCATAGCACCATTAAAAATAAAACAATTCGATCATTCCCTGACAGGGTAAACCATTTATGGAACTCATGACAAATCTTTGTCTTACCTGGATCCAGCAGCAATAAATAAAAACCCGGCACTGTGGGTGCCGGGCCATGTTGGTAAAAACATCATTATCTATTTTTTCCCCGCAGGTTTTGCAGCAGGGGCGGCGGCAGCGGCGCCCGCAGCCGGAGCTGCGGCAGGAGCAGCACCAGCAGCAGCTGCCGGAGCAGCAGTAGTGGCTTCTTCCTGTTTTAGTTCGCGCGTCAACCCGACAGAAGCAATGGGAATGCGGGGTGAATTCAAAATTTCATAATGCTCAATCTTCACATCTTCCACCCGTACGTTGCCATTAAGTTTTAAATCCGTAAGGTCCACTTTGATATTTTCCTGTAAATACTTTGGATAGGTCTTTACTTTCAAAGCTTTCATCTTCAGGATGAGTTTTCCTCCATCCTTAACGCCTTCAGGAGTTCCCGAAAATTTTAACGGGATGGTGGCAATCACTTTTTTGTCTTCAACCAATTCCAGCAGATCGATATGAATGAGTTCATCAGTTACTTTATCAAACTGTAAATCCTTCATAATGCAATGGTAGGTCTTGCCTTCCAAATTAACCTGTGCATATTGAAAATCCGGCGTGTACACCAAATTTTTAAAGGCTGTAACCGGAGCAGAAAAATTTATTTCTTTTGCACCCCCGTAAATTACACCCGGCACTTTTTCCTCAGAGCGAATTTGACGGGCGGCTGCCTTCCCGTGTTCGGTCCTGAGTTGTCCTTCGATTGTAATTGTCTTCATTGTATATTTGTTTAGATATTTACTCGCTTATTTGTTCCTCAGTTGTGAATGGATGAACAGACTCGTGATGCTTTTGTTTTCATAGGCATTGCGAATCGCCACCGCAAAAAGTTCAGCCACGCTGAGTACTTTTATTTTTGCACCGTACTGCCTGAGCGGAATTGTATCACACACGACGAGTTCTTCCAGCACGCTGTTTTCAATATTTGCATATGCATTTCCGCTAAGAACAGGATGGGTGCATAAAGCCCGTACACTTGTCGCCCCTTTTTCTTTCAGCAATCCTGCCGCTTTTGCCAAAGTCCCGCCGGTGTCACAAATATCATCGATCAGGATCACGTCTCTTCCTTCTACATCCCCGATTACCACCATGCTCGCAATTTCGTTGGCCCTCTTCCTGTGCTTGTCACAAATCACCATTTCCGCATTAAAATAAGAGGCTATTTCTCTTATCCGGTTGGCACTTCCCACATCGGGGGCCGCAAAGGTAAGGTTTTCCAGCCTAAGTTGCTCTATATAAGGGACGAAAATGGCAGAGCTGTCGAGGTGATCCATGGGTATGTCAAAATATCCCTGGATCTGGGGGGCGTGCAAATCCATAGTAATAATACGGTCTGCGCCTGCAGCCACCAGCATGTTGGCAACCAGTTTAGAACCAATGGCTACGCGGGGCTTATCCTTCCTGTCCTGCCGGGCATATCCGTAATAGGGAATCACAGCCACCACCCGGTTGGCGGACGCCCTTCTGGCCGCATCTATCATCAGCAAGAGTTCGAATAAGTTGTCCGAAGGGGCAAAAGTGCTTTGCAGTAAAAATACCATGTCGCCACGAATGCTTTCATTAAAAACGGGTTGAATCTCTCCATCGCTGAAATGCTGTATGGTTATTCTTCCCGGGGTGTTTCCAAATTGCTGGGCTATTTTTTCAGCGAGATACTGAGAGGCTGTACCTGAAAATATTTTGGCACTCGAATCCATATAAAAATTAGTGTGCCGCGAAGATATGACCAAAAAGAAAGAGTGAATCGAAGGAGGAATAAATTTTTATTAACCAATCATGTTAATAAACAACGACTAATCATAGACGGGTCAGGCGCCTGATCGGAGATGGTCAGACACAAAACATCGCATCCAAAGAAACTGAATCAGCGGGTCACCACAGCCAGCACGTGCTTGTCTTCCTTCACGGAATTCGTCTTAGCCACCGTATTGGTTTTGGAATTTCCAGTATTTGCATTTACTGCATAAAATACCGAAGAGCAGATAAAGATTGAAAAGAAAAGGGCTACAAAATAAATGCCTACGCAAAACATGAGCGATTGCCAGCCACCAATGGCAGAAAAAGTTCTTGGTTTCATCAGGTTACGGATTTGGTTTTTACGGATACAATTTAAAAACGATCTTTCTTTATAATTATTACAGAATATCAGTAATATTATACCGCAAAATAGAGGCAAAAGATTATGTATGCAAGAGCAAAACCACTCAATAAAACACTGGGCGAAAGATGACAGACCCCGGGAGAAATTGCTAAGTAAATCTCCTATGGCACTGAGCGATTCGGAACTGCTGGCCATCTTAATTCATCACGGAACCAGGAACAAAAGTGCCGTGGAATTGGCCAGAGAGGTCATGGACCTCGGCAAAAACAGCCTTGGCCAGCTGGGTAAGCTGTCCGTCAGGGAACTCATGAAAATAAAGGGCATCGGGGAAGCCAAGGCCATTGCCATCGCTGCAGCCCTGGAATTGGGACGGAGAAGGCAGGGGGCTTTGCCGGTTGACAAACCCATCATCAGAGACAGCCGGGAAATCGCCGCTTATTTGCAAGCCATGTTAAGGGACCACCACCATGAGGTTTTTGCCGTAGTATTTCTAAACCGCGCCAATAAAATCAACCATTTTGAAATCATCAGCAGTGGCGGGATAACCGGGACTGTCGCAGATCCCAGGATAATCCTAAAAAAAGCCCTTGAAGAAGACGCGGTAAGCATTATCCTATGCCACAATCATCCTTCCGGAAATTTGAGACCGAGCCGGGCAGATGAACTGTTGACAGTAAAAATAAAAGAAGCGGCCAATTACTTTGACATCAAGGTCCTCGATCACCTTATTGTGAGTGAAGAAGGTTATTACAGTTTTGCAGATGAGGGGGTTTTGTAACAGGCTATTTATTGAGGTTCTTTATTAAATCAATAAGCAGTGCTTCATCCACCTCGTTGTATGGGTGGGCAGCAAAATATTCATCCACTTTATCGGGTTCCAAAACCAGGTTTTTCTGGATGGACTTTTTCTTCAAGTCAACTCTTTTATACAGCCGGCCCCCGGGGAATACAACATAATAAAAATAAGAATCAACAAAACCCCCGAAATTAAAAAAAACCTCACTCCTTCTTAATTTGGTAAACGTTAATTTATAGAGGGAATATTTGTCGTTTTTGACAAGGACCTGGAAAAAATTCTTGTTATTGACCGCAAGTACGTGTTCAAAATGGTATTCTTCGCCCCCATCAATCAGCGTAAATGCTTTGAACTCCCTTTTGTCAATTTCAATGATTCGTTTTGCATCGACGGTCAATAACAGGTTATTGGAAATCTTGTCATAATTGAACAAAAAGGAATCGTTTTCTATCACCACATTGTTGGCTGTGACCACACTTCCTTTTACCCATTTGTCAAGCAGATAATGACTACTATTGACGTTGTCATTGAGAAGAATGCCATCAACCGGCAAATAATTTTTTTTGGAAGAAAAATGCTGGGTTGAAAATAAATCTGTGCTATCCTTTGAACTCTTGGATACGGAATCGATTTGTCCATTTCCCGAACATATCGAAAATAAAAAAAGTATAATGAAAAACAACTTCATTTTATCTTTTTAAAGGCACTTGACGCAATTATTCATTTAAAAAAACTACCAGGCCTTTGAGAAAATCCTCGTCGACATCTTCGTACTTATGCTTTGAAAAATATGCTTTTACTTTAACGCTTTCAGTATTCAGGGTTTCCAGCAGGATTTTCTTTTTTAACTCAACCCTGCTGCAATTTTTTCCGTCAGACGTCATCACATAATAACCATTTTCATCTAGGTATTGATCATCCGGATTACCCCTTTCCACCAGGCCATCCGTATAATAATCTGATTTTATAAATTTTGTTTTGACCGATTTGTATAAGATATAACGGTTCCCTTTTACCAGCTGCTGAACGAAATTTCCATTATTGATGGAGGGAAAACTTTCAAAAATATAGATCTCGTTGTCCTTTTGGAGGGTGAATGATTTGATGTCTGCAGCGCTGACTTCATACACCGTCTGTTTGTCTTTCGTAAACATCAGCCCTTTTTCTATCTTATCATAGTTAAAAAGGTAGCCCGTGTTTTTTATCGTCCTATTGGATGTATCTACAACCGTTCCCTGCATCCAGGTATTAAATAAATACCTGCTCCCCTTTACATCTGCATTTCGTTTAAGTTCAGGTAAAAAAGACCCCCCGTACACCCGGGACGTTTGAGCTTCACTAAAGTCCTGAAAGGTATTTTCCACTATCTGCGAGCTAATGTCGCTTTGGGCGGGCAGTATGGACGAACATACTGTGACGGTAGAAATCAATAGGAAAAGCTTTTTCATTGTAATGTATTGTTTGAAAATAACAATCACATCTGTCGAAATTAAGCCTGTGCTGTAGGACCTCCGAAATTCAAGGGTAACTGGACTTCTTCCAAATCCTGTATTTTTCCGTTCGCAGATTCAAAGCGTGAAATGTTTTCAGTCAAAGCTTTCATAAATCGTTTCGCATGTTGCGGCGTAAAAATGACTCTCGATTTTACTTTGCTTTTTGGGGTACCGGGCATTACATTTACAAAATCAATGACGAACTCGGCATGGGAATGAGTGATGATGGCAAGATTGGCGTATTCGCCTTCTGCGACCTGCTCACTCAATTCAATATTCAACTGATTATTCGGCTGCTGATCGGGCATAACTATTTTCCACAAATATAATTCATCTGACCTCGCCGTGTCGAATTTCCGATATTAATATAAACGATTATTTTGAGAATGCGTCGATCAATACAAAAAAAATTTAGCCGTTCATATAATTTACAAATCCCGTCATAAAACTATCATTGATCTCATCTTTTTTGTGGTCTGAGAAGTATTTTTCAGCTTTATCCTTTTCCCCGCCTACCGCATCTTTAATTGATTTTTTCTTTAATTCAAATTCTTTAACGGTTTGATTTTTTACATCGACAAAGTAATAAGTGATTTGGTCCACATACTCGTCATAATCGTTCCCGACCTGCGTCAGACCGTTTGATTCCCCGTTCGCCTTAACCAGCTTGGTTTTTATCGATTTATAGGCAGCATATTTATCCCCTTTCCCAAGCAGCGCAAAGTATCCGTTGCCGTGATCGATGGCCGGAGCGTGTACAAAAACAAATCCTCCGTTTTCATCACTGCCCTTCAAAGCAAATGATTTTACCTGACTCCGGTCAATCTCTATCGAATTCTGCATGTCCTGGGTCATCAGCAGGTCGCCGGTTATTTTATCATAATTGTAGCTATATGAGTCGTTTTTAATGATCGTGTCAAATTGATTAACGACCAATCCGGGAGACCATTTGGCAAGTAAATACCGGCTGCCTTTCGTGTCGACAGGTTGATGATAAACCGGAAGCAAACCGCCCTGGTTGACTGTCCCCATATCCATGGTAGTCAGTATATGGGTCGTGCCGGTTACATGAGCTCCAGCTGGTGTATTTCCAATGGTGTTATCGCTATAGACCTTTGCGCCCGCACCCATTTGTTGCGACCTGGCATAATCCTCCAGCGTATTTTGAATGTTCTGCTGATTAACCACGGTATTGG